>Ga0209504_1001484_pt1 | contig 17609 bp, 16 predicted proteins | sample COGITO_mtgs_1005_FD_184791 | JGI IMG/M metagenome (GOLD analysis project Ga0209504, IMG submission 184791) | Pelagic marine microbial communities from North Sea - COGITO_mtgs_100511 (SPAdes) (version 2) | ecosystem: Environmental > Aquatic > Marine > Epipelagic ...
TGCTTTCTTATGGGAATTTCATAAAGGAATTAAAAGTTTTATGCTTCTATCTTTCCTATAACTAACGCAATCATTCCTCCCATAATGGTTGCAGATACTGCATCAATAGCAACTAGCAATAAAAAATTAGAGTCTAAGTTAGATTCAGACGAATACATGAAAAAGTTCATACTAAGCGTCCACAGAAGACCTATTAAGAACCCTGCTTTGGCACCCGAATTAAAAGTTCTAATGTTTGCCCATCGGTTATAGATAAGAGCAAATGCAAAGGCATAAAATAAGCACCCTAGTAAAATGAATAACATGCATGGTTCTGCATCATCTGGGTGAAGATCTGTAAAAAGATATCCATAAAATAGAAAGCCTAGTAAAAAACTAACAATGGTACCTGTGATACCCGACAATAAAAAAGATTTTGTGTTCATAATTTAAAGATTTGGTTTTATCAAATTTAATAAACTTTATAAATAAACCAAATATTTTAACACTTACCGTTCTTATTTAGAAACCTTTAGAAACTAAAAAAGCACCTTGAATAAGGTGCTTTGAATATCGTATTGATTTTGAAAACTTACAGGTTTTCAGCGTCTCTTAGTCCTTGTATGTATTGCGCTTTTTGAATTTGTGCTCTACGTTTTACAGAGGGCTTTATAAACTGTTTACGCGTTTGTAAAGATCGCTTTGTTCCCGTTTTGTCAAACTTTCGTTTGAAACGTTTTAGCGCTCTGTCTATATTTTCTCCTTCTTTTATTGGTATTATTAACATAGTGTTTTAACCTCCCCTCTTTTAGATTTCGTGTGCAAATATAAACTTAATTATTGTTTTGCAATACTTATTTCAAAATATTTCTTGAGATGACTACCTTTTGTATTTCCGTAGTTCCTTCTCCAATTGTACATAATTTAGAATCTCTGTAAAACTTTTCTACAGGATAGTCTTTTGAATACCCATATCCACCATGAATTTGAACAGCATCATTGGCTATTTTGACACAAGTTTCACTCGCATACATTTTTGCCATGGCTCCAAGTGTAGTAACTTTTTCTCCTTTGTTTTTTAAAAACGCAGATTTATGCAACAACAATTCTGAAGCTTCAATTTCGGTAGCCATATCGGATAGTTTGAATGATATTCCTTGAAAACTTGCAATGGGTTTTCCAAACTGAACGCGTTCTTTGGCATATTTTAAGGAGGCTTCATACGCTCCTTTTGAAATTCCTAAGGACAAGGCTGCAATCGAAATACGTCCACCATCTAATATTTTAAGCGACTGAACAAAGCCTTCACCTTCTTCTCCTAATAAATTGTCTTTATGTATGCGGCAGTTATCAAATATTAATTCGGCAGTTTCACTAGCACGCATTCCTAATTTATCTTCTTTTTTACCAGAAGAAAATCCTGGAGTTCCTTTTTCAACTACGAAAGCAGACATCCCATGGGAGTCTCCTTTTTCGCCGGTTCGGGCAATCACGACAGCCACGTTCCCACTACGACCATGTGTGATGAAATTTTTAGATCCATTTAAAATATAATGATCGCCATCTTTGACAGCGGTTGTGTTCATACCGCCAGCATCACTTCCTGTGTTGTGTTCTGTTAAACCCCAAGCACCAATCCATTCGCCTGTGGCTAGTTTTGGCAACCATTTTTGTTTCTGAGATTCATTACCAAAATAGTAAATATGACCCGTACAAAGCGAATTATGAGCCGCTATAGACAATCCAATTGAAGGATCTACTTTAGATATTTCTTCAATAATGGCGATGTATTCGTGGTATCCAAATCCAGAACCTCCATATTTTTCAGGGATAAAAACACCCATAAAACCCATCTCACCTGCTTTGTGAAGTACATCAGCAGGGAAATGCTGAGACTCATCCCATTCCATGATATGTGGTCTAATGTGTTGCTCTGCAAACTCTTTCGCAGCGTTAGCAATCAAATTCTGTTCTTCTGAATAATTAAAATCCATATATAATTTAATTGAGTGACAAATATAATTTAATAATTTCTAACTTTTCCTTAGGAAATTCTTTAACTTTTGTTAATTCCTCAATAGCACTATAACCATCCCTTAACATACGTAATTCTACAATCTCATATGCCAGTTCATAGTCAATGAATTCAATACGTACTAATTGATCAATCGTGGCGGTATTTAAGTTAATTTTATCAATGAGTCGAGGCGTTTTAACGGTAAATTCTTTAAGGATATTCGCAATCACTTCTGGAGTCAATCCATGAATTCCTTGTAATTGTATATCTGAAATAAAGCCCCCTTCAAAGGAATCTCTAAAACGTATAATACGTTCCGAATAAAAAGCACCAATTCCATGAACCTTTTGAAGTTGTGTCGCAGTTGCCTTGTTTAAATCGATTTTTTGTACGAATGACTTGGTCGAAGCAGATGCAATTGCTGGTGATTTTTGAGAGGATTTTACAACCCAATCTGGAAATTTAAAATAAGGGGCAATCTGTTTTAGAAGTGAATCCGAAACTTTGGTTACTCCTTGAAATTCTTTTACCGAATTCACCCATTTATTTTTGGATCTAAAAGCATGAAGTCGATCTATTTCTTCAGAACTCATTCCGAGGCTATATCCTTTATAATCGGTTATATAATTTGGGTTGAAAGGATAGATTTTTGGAGCGGATCTCTGGTTTTGGTCAGCTATTAAACTATCCACCTCTTTTTGAAATTTCAAATAGGTTTCAGTAGGAATGTCAAAAGTATCCGTGTGTATTTTATTATAAGACACCCAAGACAACTGAAGTGAAATGATAACGAGTACCAACACAACCAATGCTAAGCGTTGTTTGTTTGAGAAGTAGGTATAAAATTTCATTTTGGGGCAACCACGTTTATTCCTTAATAGCTTTCAAATATTTAGTTAATTCTTTTTTAACGACAGGGAATAAGAAAAATAATCCAACCATATTTGGGAAGATCATTGCGAAAATCATCGCATCAGAGAATTTCCATATCGATCCCATACTTGCTGCAGCTCCAATAACTACAAAAAGTAAGAATAATAATTTATATACTAAATCCGCTACTTTTCCTCTACCAAATAAAAACTTCCAAGATTGTAATCCATAGTAGGACCAAGAAATCATTGTTGACACGGCAAACAATACCACGGCAATGGTTAAGAAAATATTAGAATACGGAATGTATTGTGCAAAAGCTTTGGATGTGATTCCTGCACCTTCAAAAGCTTGACCATCAATAAAAACAACTCCAGAACCGTCGCCACCATATTCAAAGAACCCGCTAAAATTAAAAATCACAATAACTAAAGCTGTCATCGTACAAATTACAACGGTATCTATAAAGGGTTCTAAAAGTGCTACTAAGCCTTCAGAGGCTGAATATTTTGTTTTAACAGCGGAGTGTGCAATAGATGCAGAACCTGCTCCAGCTTCATTTGAAAAGGCAGCTCTTTGAAATCCTACAATCACAACTCCAATCACAGAACCGACCCCAAAGGCGGTTGGATTAAATGCTTCTCTAACAATAAGGCTTATGGCATCATCCACTAAACTAAAGTTAGATAATATGATATATAGACATGCCACAACATACATGACAGCCATAAAAGGCACTACTTTTTCAGTAACTTGAGCAATTCGTTTGATCCCTCCAATAATTATTATACCAACGAGTGCTGCTAATACGATACCAACAATCGCTCCTGCGGCTGTACTTTCCCAATTAAATAATTCTTTTATAACAATGGTTGCTTGATTGGATTGTGCGGCATTACCTCCACCAAAAGAACCTCCAATACAAAAGACCGCAAAAATAGCCGCAATTACTTTCCCTATTTTGGCAAAGCCTCTTGATTTTAATCCTTTACTTATATAGTACATAGGGCCGCCGTAAACGGTTCCATCCTCACCCACATCTCTGAACTGAACCCCTAAAGTACACTCAACAAATTTTGTTGACATTCCTAGTAATCCACAAACAATCATCCAAAAAGTTGCCCCTGGACCTCCTAAGGCAATTGCCAAAGCAACCCCTGCAATATTTCCATTTCCAACGGTTCCTGAGACTGCTGTTGCTAAGGCTTGAAAATGACTCACTTCTCCATCGGCATTTTCATCTTTAATTGTTTCTATGGAATCGCCACCAGGAGTAGAATCTCCGTACATAGCTTCTGACACACCATGGTCTATATGGTCATACTTCCCCCTTACAACATTAACTGCTTTTCCGAAAAATCGAATGTTTGGAAACCCAAAATAAATCGTAAAAAACAATGCACTACCAACTAACAAAACCAGTACAAACGGAATTGAGAATGTATCTCCTTCATAGACTATAAAGAAAATAGCATCAAAAAAGGCATCTGCGACAGGCTGAAATGCTTCGTCAATTCTCTGATCTAACCCTTTTTCTTGGGCAGAAGATACAAATGGTAATATCAAAGCAATTAGTGTTTGAATGTATGTTTTCATAGAATTTTTTTGTGTTGGTGGTTAATAGCGAACAATATGATGAAAAAAAATGAAATATTAAAATCTAGCAGTGGTTTAAAGAGTGAAACCTTTTAGGATTATTAAATATCAATATTAAAGGTGCTATTCAAATTTTGAATTTGTTCTGGACGTCCCAAAACAATCACTTTAGAATTCGGAACTAATTTTTGATTGGCTTCTGGGTTGATGATATAATGTCCTTTTTCGTCCTTAAAACCAATGACACTACACCCTGTTTTTTTTCGTAAATCTAAGTCTTGAATGGTTTTGATATTGGAAGTATCGTATAACTTTTCAACGGCAATTTCCTCAATATTAATAGTTGTTTGTCCGATGATAGAAAGGTTATCAATAAACTCAAGTAGATCGGGAACAACGACTAAAGAAGCCATGTGATCTCCGCCAATTTTATCGGGTAAAATAACATTATTCGCGCCTGCTAATTTAAGTTTACTGTAAGAAGATTCGTTGGACGCACGACTGATAATACGAATGGTTTTGTTCATTTGACGTGCAGACAATACCACAAATACATTGTCCGAATCGTTGGGCAAAGCAGATATTAAACACTCGGCGCGTTGAATCCCTGCTGATTGAAGGACCTCATCTTCATTGGCATTTCCTAAAACAAAGAGAATGCCTTCATTTTGATGTTTGTCAATAATTTCTTTATCTGATTCTACAACCACAAAAGTACGATTGTGTGTTCCTAATTTTTTAGCCGCTTGTTGGCCATTTCTTCCAAATCCACATATGACAATATGATTGGATAGTGCATCAATTTTTTTTTGCATCTTCTTACGTTTTAGTTCGGAAATATCATTTTTAGAAATCATATATTCTGTAATAATTTTAAGTGCATACCCCACAATAATTACACTGGTTAGTATCAAGAAAATAGTAAATATTTTGGCCTCTGGATCTAATGGAAATACTTCGCCAAACCCAACAGTGGTTATGGTTATGACAGTCATATAAACCGCATCGATCAAAGAGTATTCAGAAATTATTTTAAAACCAATAACCCCCGTAAAAAGCAGCAATATCAACAACAGCATTGCGGTGTTTATTTTGGATCGAAATAGTTTTAAAAACGGATTATCCATAGATGTTAGATGTCAAAAACTGAAGTTCTTTTGGTGTATATCAAGTCTTTTATACGCATCCAAAATGCCAAAAATAAATAAAATGCGAACCCAAAACCTAGTGTTGCAAATGTGAGGTAAATGAAGGACGTTCGAACCACTTTGGCACGCATTCCAAAACGGTCGGCGATGCGCTGACAGACGTAGAATCCATATTTTTGTAAATTGTAAAGTCCGTTGTAAAATAACTTCATATTGCAATTTATGAATTTCGATTCAAAAGTGCACTACCAATCGCACATTGAAGGCATTTATTTTTTGAACAATACTGTTGTTTTAATTGAATCAACGCCTGAGAATCTAAAGCGGTCTTTTCAAACGCATAGATGGAGTGAAATTTATCGACAATACTATTGTGCTCCATGGGAATTGTACGCATGATCTCTAAAACATCTTCTTGGCTGGTGTGCCGATTGAATTTATTATATGCAAACTTAATTGGAACTATTGTGTTGATAATTAGTAGATTAATAAATGCTTTTGTCAACTTTTTTGGAGTTGATTTAGAAGGTTTCTCAAAGGTATAATGGGTATCCCAAAACTTGGAGATGCCACCCTCAAAAATGGTGTGTATTTGATCTAAGGACTGTGCTTCAATAATGCTTGAAAATAAATTTAATGACCGACTGTAGAGTGCTGCTAATTGTGCCAATCGAATGCTTGGGAAATTTGGCGGACGCAATCGAAAGAATTGTACTGGCAATACCCCTTCTCTTGAAAGTGAAAATTTATTTTTTAGGAATTCATAGGTACTTTTGAGTTCAGAGATATAAGGATGCTGTGCTTCTGTTTCCAAAAGTCCTGCTTGTCCAAAACATATCGCTTCGAGCAGCAGGGCTTCGTGTTGCGATTTTTGAATGGTTGAAAACTCCATTGATTTTGCAATGCTCAAAAAGGCTTCACCATTGACTTTAAGTCCAAAGTTTTTTGCCAATTGCCAAAACAATACGGCTTCCCAATTGTGTTTGGACTCAAGGAGTTGCGTTTCAATGGCCTTATACTTTCCTTCCAGACGTTCTAAATACAAGCGTTCTAACCAGTGATTAACGGTAAATTCATCGACGTCCTTAATAGTTAATTCACAAGGAATCCAAGCTTGTTTTTGGTTCAACAGTGTGTTGTAATTTGTATAGGTATGAGGAAGCACATAGTTTTTGAGTTCAAGTGTCGGAATTGGTGTGTTATCCTTTCTGTATATTTCCATGTCATGTTCCCACACCACATGCAAAATCACGTTGTCATAAGCTGCATCTGTTTCGTGGTGGTGCACATACCAATCGGAAGATTTAACGTGGATTTCGACGGTACCTGCCCATAGCTGTGTGCCGATACTTAATTGGGCATTAAAAAAATCGGGGCCTGAATTGACATTTGGCAAACCAACAGTCTTAAGAATTATAGGCTCTTGCGCAGTGGTTTTTAATGATTTGAGGCTCATTTTTTTATGCTGCCAGACGTAATGTAGGAAGTCTTCTTGCATCCTACGAAGATAAAAAAAGTTTTGAGGTGCGCAAATTTGATGGGACGTCTCTGCTGTGCAACGTCTCCCGACGTTGCGCAATCCTTTATTTTATAGAGTTTATTTTTTTGTTCCGCGAAGTCAGAGAGGTTACGGAGCAGGTGTTGGCAGTAGTTATTTTTTTCTTACTAAAAGTTCTATTTGATGAATTTCATTATTTTTTAAATATATTTTTTGTTTGTTTTCGATTGTTTTTTTGTCAAGCACACCATTATTTTCACAATATCTTTTAATCCATTCTTTTTGAATTTCAGTTTCGAAGTTTGTTAATTTTCTGTCAATTGTTTTAAGCATAACCCAATCGTAGTTATTATAACCAAATAAGGTTTCAAGTTCTTTTTTATCAAAATAATATTTGAAATAGCTATAATCTCCGAAATTTTTATGAGTTTTAGAATGAACGTTAATTAATATTAAACTGTTTTTTTGAATTTGTTTCTCAACTGATTTTATAAAAAAATGTATTTGTCCTATATCGAAAAAATGAAGAATATTATTTAAAATGACTGTGTCAAAAATAATTCCTTTAAAGTCATCGTTTGGAAAACTATTTGTTGAGTATTCTATTTTATTATCAGAATTTATTTCTTTAATTCTTCTTTTTAAGGCGTTAATTTGATATTCATCATTATCACAAGCAAATAGATTATGTTTTTTTTATTATGAAAATCTAAAATATAACTACTTTGTCCGCAACCAATGTCAATAATATTTCTATTAGTTTTAGTTAAGTATTCATCAATTATATTTTCAGTGTTTTCAAGAATGTATTTTGTAGAACAAAATTCTTCATAGATTTTCCAAAATAGTTTTTGTTCTTCGCTCATTTTTGTAATTACTGCCAACTACTGCATATCGGAACTCTTCCAACACGGCATTCAATAAAATAAAATCTAAAAACTTCGGTTAAACTCTTTTTTGAAGATTTAGATTTGGGGTCTTTATCTTGCAGGTAAACTTATAGAAAAAATCACCTATTTCCAAAAAAACAGGTGATTTTAATAATTTTTATGCTTAGAAAAACTTATTCGACATAGCCTTTTTCGCGCATCCAATCGTCATTAAACATTTTACCCACATAACGGCTGCCATGGTCATGGAAGAGAACCACCACCACATCCTCGGGCTTAAAATGTTCTTTCAATTGGAGCACTCCTTTAATCGCAGAGCCTGCAGAGTTTCCTAAAAACATGCCTTCTTCTTTTGCCAAACGCTGGGTGTAAACCGCACCATCTTTATCCGTGACCTTTGTAAACCCATCAATAATTCCAAAGTTTACATTCATTGGAAGAATATCTTCTCCAATACCTTCGGTGACGTAGGGGTAAATTTCGTTTTCGTCAAACTCGCCTGTTTCGTGGTATTTTTTAAACACACTTCCATAGGTATCAACGCCCCAAATTTTAACGTTTGGGTTTTTCATTTTTAAATAACTACCAACGCCTGAAATTGTACCGCCTGTTCCAACGCCCACCACAAAATGGGTTACTTTTCCATCGGTTTGTTCCCATATTTCAGGACCGGTACTCAAAAAGTGTGCTTTGCAATTACTCGGATTGTCATACTGATTCACATACCAAGAGTTGGGCGTTTCTTTTGCCAAGCGTTTGGAAACGGAATAATACGATCTCGGATCGTCTGGTTCTACAGAGGTTGGACAAACGACCACCTCGGCACCAACAGCACGTAAAATATCCATTTTTTCTTTGGACTGTTTGTCTGCTAGGACAAAAATACATTTATACCCTTTGATAATTCCAGCCAATGCCAAGCCCATTCCCGTATTTCCAGAAGTGCCTTCAATAATTGTTCCTCCGGGTTTCAAACGACCATCGGCTTCGGCATCTTCTATCATCTGAAGTGCCATGCGATCCTTTACAGAGTTTCCAGGATTAAAGGTTTCATATTTTGCCAAAACCAAACACGGCAATTCTTTAGTTAAAACGTTCATTTTAATTAAAGGCGTGTTGCCAATAGTTTCTAAAATATTTTCGGCGTACTTCATGACTTGAATTTGCGACAAAAATACATTAATTAATTGGGGATACAAATCTGGATTAAAGAAGTTTTATTCGAATTCAATGGCTTTTACAGGAACGATTTTACTAATTAAAAATGAAGGTATTAACAGCATCAACACACACAAAATAAAGGTCATAAGGTTAAGTAAGACGACATAAGTCCAATCGAGATAAACTGGAGCGACGGTCACATAATACACCGAGGGGTCTAATTTGATGAATTCAAATTGTTTTTGGAGTAACAAAATCCCAATCCCAATAAGGTTTCCCCAGAACAATCCGCAGCCAATCAAGTAGGAAGCATTGTACAAAAATACTTTTCGAATGCTCCAATTGCTACTTCCCAAAGCTTTGAGAATGCCAATCATTTTGGTCCGTTCGAGAATTAAAACCAATAATGCCGTGATCATATTGATGGCACCCACAAGAATCATAATGCCTATAATTCCGTAGATGTTCGTAGTAAAAATCGGAATCCATTCAAAGATGGTCGCATACTTTTGTTTAACGGTCATTGCATCTAAAGTCGAGGGGGTTTGTGCATACACCGCGTCCCCCAAACGATCTAAGTCGTTATAATTTGCAATAAAAACTTCAAAATTTCCAATCTGATCTTTTTTCCATCTGTTTAGGCGTTGCACATGATTAATGTCGCCAATAACATAGGTTTTATCCAATTCTTCAAAACCAGAATTAAAGATGCCCACAACTGTAAATTTCATAATACTTGGGGGTTGACTTGGATCGGATTTCATGAAATACATCTGAAAGCTGTCCCCTACTACAAACTCCAAACGGTCAGCTAAATACTTAGAAATTAAAACTTCGCTGCTGTATTTTATAGTGTAGGTAGGAAGGCGTCCTTCAATTAAAAATTCTTTAAAATACCGCCAATCGTAATCCGTTCCTACCCCTTTTAAAAACAAACCTTCAAAATCGGTATTGGTTCTAATAATTCCAAATTTATTAGCAACGGCCTGAACATGAGAAACCCCTTCAACAGCTGTAAACTCAGGATAAAAATCTTGATTTTTAGAAATTGGAACTTGTGCGCCTTCAGAGGCATTACTGTCAAAATTAGAAATTGTAATATGACCATTAAATGCCACCGCTTTGTCGCGAATTTTATGTTCCAAACCAATGCCAGTTGCAATCGCGATGAGCATTACAATAATGCTAATTGCAATGGCAGCAATTCCGATTTTTATTATTGGCGCCGATACACTACTTTTATAGGACTTATTTCCAATAATTCGTTTGGCTAAAAAAAACTCGTAATTCAAAACTTATAAATGCATTTAAATTTTATCAAAAATACAGTTTTATTATTTGTTTTGACACTTCTATCGTGCCGAAACCAAACTAATTCTCAAGCACAAAGTCCTTTGCGTGTTGGAGCACAACAAACAGAAACGTATTTACCAATTCTGAAAAATAAAACTGTTGGAATTTTAGCCAATCAAACTTCTGTTATTTTTAAGGAAGATGGATACACGCATTTGGTAGATTCATTGTTGAGTTTAAATGTTGCGGTCAAAAAAGTCTTTGCTCCCGAACATGGATTTAGAGGCATAGCAGATGCTGGGGAATATGTGAAAGATGGTGTTGATTCTGGCAGTGGCGTTCCAATTGTGTCTTTGTATGGTGCAAATAAAAAACCAGATGCTAAAACTTTGAACGGTTTGGATGTTGTTATTTTTGATGTTCAGGATGTGGGAGCGCGTTTCTATACATTCTTATCGACCCTTCATTACATCATGGAAACTTGTGCTGAGTTGGGGATTACAGTCCTTGTTTTGGACCGACCGAATCCAAACGGACACTATGTGGATGGTCCTATTTTAGATTTAAACAATTCTAGTTTTGTAGGAATGCACCCTGTGCCAATAGTCCATGGAATGACGGTTGGAGAATATGCCAAAATGATTAACGGCGAAGGCTGGCTTTCTGAGGGAGTTCAATGCACTCTAAAAGTGATTCCTGTAGAAAATTACACCCATCAAACCGTTTATAATCTCCCCATAAACCCCTCTCCAAACCTTCCGAATGCAGCCGCAATTAATTTGTATCCGAGTTTGTGTTTATTTGAGGGTACTAATGTGAGTGTGGGACGGGGAACGGAACTTCAATTTCAAGTGTTTGGAAGTCCTTTTTTAGAGGGTTCTGACTATAATTTTGAATTCATACCCACTCCCAATGTGGGAGCTAAATACCCGAAACACGACGCTAAAATTTGTAAAGGATTGAATTTAAAAGAGCATCCGAATTTATCGCATTTAGAATTAAAATGGTTGTTAGAGGCGTATCAAAATACAGAAAATAAGTCTGAGTTTTTCAATCCATTTTTTACCAAATTAGCGGGGGTAAAATTACTACAAAACCAAATTGAAGCAGGCTTGTCTGCAGATGAAATTCGTGAGAGTTGGAAACCAGATTTAGAACGCTACAAACTGCTTAGAACTCCTTACCTACTGTATCCGTTCTAGGTTTTCTATACCCTTGGAATGGTTGTTTTAATAGCTGTTTTAGACTGCTGTTTTCTGCCTCATTAGGAAAGGTGTCCACCCCATACACAATCCGTTCTCTTTCCATATAGATATAGGTTCCGAAAAGACGATCCCAAATCGAAAAAATATTGCCATAATTCGCATCGGTATAAGGCAATTGGTAATGGTGGTGAATTTTATGCATATCTGGTGACACTAAAACAAAACTCAAAAAATAATCTAATTTTTTAGGGAGTTTGATATTGGCATGACTAAACTGTGTGGCAACTAAAGAGAGTGATTGATAAAGCATGACAATTCCGATAGGTGCACCAATAATAAAAACGCCTGCTAGGGTAAACACATATCGTATCACACTTTCTAAGGGGTGGTGGCGGTTGGCAGTGGTGGTATCGACTTTATGGTCTGAATGATGAACCAAATGGACCATCCAAAGTGGTGGAACTTTGTGTTCTGTATAATGTGGCAAGTAAGCGCCTACAAAATCCATTAAAAATACCCCTACAACAACATAGAGCCAAAAGGGCATTTCTGGAAGCCAGTTAAGAATCCCAAAATCATTTAGCACAACCCAATCAGAAGAATTGAGTAATAAAAAGGCCAACGCAAAATTAATAAGAATGGTTGTGAAGGTGAAAAACAGGTTTGGGAGTGCGTGTTTCCATTTGTTATAACCAAATTTAAACAACGGCAATGTGCCTTCTAAAAACCAAAAAAACGTCAATCCACCAACAAGGATTAGACCACGATGGAGTGAAGGAATGGTTTCAAAATATTCAATGAGATGTTCCATATACACATTATAAAGTTTGATAAATATACTTATTTTAATTTAGCTCTTAATGCTTCTACAATATTAAATGTTGCTGGGCAGATTGCAACATTCTTTAGAGTAAGGTCTGATATTTTTTCAAAACTTTTTCGATCCGTATGGGGATATTCTCGACAGGCTCTTGGACGCACCTCATAAATATTACAGGAATTATCAGCGGCTAAAAAGGTACAAGGAGACGTGTTTAAGACATAATCCTGATCTTCATCCATATGAAGATAGGTATCTATAAATTGACGCGTTTTAATTCTGAAAGCTTTTGAAATACGTTCGATATCTTTATTGGTAAAAATTGGACTGGTAGTTTTGCAACAATTCGCACACTGGAGGCAATCTGTTTTTTTAAACTCGTCCTCATGCAATTTTTCCATAATGGCATCGAGATTTTTGGGTGTTTTTTTTCTGAGCTTTATAAAAAAGTTACGGTGTGTTTTTTGGTGTTCTTTGACTTTTTTGGAAAGAGATTCTAATTGGTTTTGCATATTGCAAAATTAAGAATAAATAGTTCAGTATTTACTAATGTTTTTTTTGTTCATCCCTCAATTCCTAATCCCTATTTTATGATGAGTAAAAACACATTTCATCCCTTTTACTTATCTTTGTTTGAATTTAAAGGAATCTAGAATTTAAATTAGATTCCCATTTAAAACACCCCCCATGAAAGATGTTTTTGGAACTGCCATTTTAGATTATCAACAAGGAAATTACACAGAAGACCTCGTCACTTCTACAAGTATTTCTGAAGAAGATGTTTTACCACTCCCTTATTTATTTAGAAATTTTTCTGAGATGCCCGTCTTAGAACAAACAGCCTTAGAGCTAACTAAAGGAAGTGTTTTGGACGTGGGATGTGGCGCTGGAAGTCACAGTCTTTATTTAAAATCTAAAGGTCTGAAAGTAAAATCCATCGACATTTCAGAAGGAGCTATCAAAACCTGTCAGCTAAGAGGGTTGAAAAACGCAGAGGTCTTAGACGTTATGAATGAAACCGAATCTTTTGACACGCTACTTTTATTGATGAATGGTTCGGGGATTTTTCAATCTTTGGCTCATACGCCTTTAGTATTGAACCATCTTAAAACACTTCTCAATCATGAAGGTCAAATTCTAATTGATTCTTCAGACATAAAGTATATGTATCAAGACGAAGATGGTGGGTACTGGATGGATGGCATTAAAGATTATTACGGCGAACTGGATTATACGGTACGCTATAAGGGTGAAACAGCTACCTTTGACTGGATGTATCTCGATTTTGAACGCTTAAAAATAGCTTGCAATCAGGTAGGGCTAAACTGTGAATTGGTTAAAGAAGGACCTCATTTTGACTTTCTCGCAAAACTAACAGTCGGTTAAAAGTCAAATTTATAACTCACGCCTCCTAAAATCTGAAACCCTTGTACAGGATAATGATTCCAACGGTTATAGCTATTATTGGCTATATTATTGGCTTTCACGAACGCACCAAATTGGTTGGTTATTTCATACGTAATTTGAACATTTGCATCTAAAAACGAGTCGAGAGTAACATTAGGAGCAATTGGTTCTGGAATTAATTGCCCTTCAAAATTGGTTGTATCTTGTCTTGACCCCCAATAAAATAGATTTGCAGCCATTATTAATTTTTCTGAGAATTTATATTCTAAAAATAAAGAGGCTTCGAATTCTGGTAAATTCCAAGTAGTGGGCTGCATATCACTGGTAAATTTATAAAGATCCCCTTTCAGACGTACATTTAGTTTTTGACTCATATCAATTTCTAAAGCGCCTGAAATATTGAACACTTCGACATCATCATACACAACTCCAAAGGAATTTCCTCGATTGTAATTATTGGGCACTGATAAATTTTGAATGCTATGAGTTCTAAAAAGGGCTTTGTTTTGCTCACGAGTAAAGCTTCCATTTAAATCATATCCAATTGTTTGAGAGAGTTTTCCTTTGGTCCCAACAACTACTTTGTAGGGCGTTGAACTTGGACGAATCTCTAGTGTTGGCGACACAAATGGGTTGCTTTGTACAAAATCGAAATAGGTGTTTTGATATAAATCTCCTTTGATAGCTGCATAGGCCACCACAATTGAGTTGACAACAGCGTAACTCGTTTCTATATTCGGATAGATGTAAAAGTCATTTTTGTTCTGTTCAGAATCCATCAAATAATAGGCCTTAAACCCTGCTGAAACTGTAAAATCATCTTGAATATACAGATAACTTGGGGCGGCTGAAAACTGAATATTTCCATAATTTTGAGTCTCTAATCCATTATAATTTTTAGCAAAGCTTCCTTTTAAATAATCCACTTTAATAATGGAATTAATTGGACTGTCAAGCACGTTTAATTGAAGTTTTGTTTCACCTCTAAGGTGGTATTCTTGCGATTCGTTAGCATCCGAGAATCGGCGTAAATGAATTTTCCCGCTTCTAAAAACACCCTTGGTAAACTGTACATCACTGCCCAATTCGATTGTAGAATACACCTGTTTTGAATCGAGAGCTGTTGTTGTTTCAAATGGAAGTCCATACCAATTCACGGCTTGCCGTTGAAATGCTGCCTCGGTATTCCAAACAAAGGTTTTTAGACTTTTGACATAGTTAACTTGAATGTTATTATTTGAAAAACCATCTTCGAGTTGTAAGTCATCGACACCTCCTTGTGACGAGTGGTGTTCAATATATCCACCAATACGCTCTCCACGTCCAAGGCGGTGATTTAGGTATAAATTCCCTGAAATCGTTCCATAATTACCATACCCTAAAGAGGCATAATTTTGAAATAATTTTTCTTTTTTAAGTTTATCTAATCCTACAGAATTCCCTTTTGCGGGTGTAAAGGTAGAAGCTACTGGTATCGAAAAAATGGTGTATTTGACCGGTTTCTGAGATGTCTCGTAACTTCCCATTCGTGGGGTTTGCTTTAACTTAAATGCGTCGGATATTTTTGGTGTGTACGGTTTTACTATACTTACAACTTGGGTGTCAACTGTATCTTGAGAACGGGACTCTTTATTTTGTGCGCCTAAATTGTCTATTTTAAACAAGAGCATCAAAATTGACACTAAACACAACTGTTTTATTAATCTACTATTCATATAATTAGTTTTCATTTTCAGAATCGACTTCAATTGATGCATTTGTTTTAGCGGCTTCAGTTTTGATACGATCCAATTCGACTTGGGCTTCGGCAGTAATCTCTGGAAATTCGGTGAAATTTTGAATTACATTTTCTAAGATATAAGTGGCTTGAAATACATCGTCAAGTGCCAGAAAATTCTTAGCCATAATAATCAACCCTTTGGAAGCATAATATTTATAACTAGAGAATTTTTTAATCAGTTCTTGAACGCTTTCATTGGACGTTTCATGAGTTCCGTCAAGATATTTAAAATAGGCTTCAAAATACTGTGCTTCTGCTCCCATCACTCCTGTAGCAATGGTTTTTACTTGGGCATAGGCAGCACGTGCTTTGGCTTCATTGTTAGTTTTCATTGCTGCACGGGCAATGATAATGTGGGCATCACTCTTAATGTAGGTATCTGTTTTTGAGTTATCGAGAATGCGTTCTGAATACCGAATTGCAGCGTCATAATCTTCCAATTGAAAATAGGTTTTCATTAAATTAGACTGTGCGTATAATCTGTTTTGAGGGGATTTGGATTCCAATTCTAATCGAGATAATAATGGCAGTGCAGTTTCAAATGTTTGTGAGTCTAAGGTTATTTCAGATGCTTTTAATAAGGCCGGTTCTGTAAATTCATTGGTAGATTGTTCGCAAACAAATGTATAATGTGGGAGTGCATTTTCCGATAACTCACTCTTATAATATAATTCCGCAAGATAAAAATGAGCTTTAAAGAGGTATTTTCCTGCAGAAAAACGAGCAATATAGCCGTTAAACAAGTCGATGGCCTTGGCAGTATTATTGTCTAAGTATTGTTTTTCAGCTGCTTCATAAGTGGCTTCATCCAATTCGGTATCTGTTACCCCAACATACTCCAGGGTTTGAACCCAAGCGGCATAGCTTTCAACTTGACCTAAATCAATATAAATTGAGCGCGAAGTACTAATCGCTTGAAACGCTTCGGGTGTGGATGGATAGTTGACAGCGACCTTGTTTAAGTTTTCAAGTGCAGCTTTAGAATCCCCTCGATTGTATAACATCAACCCTTTGCGAAGCAATGCTTTAGACACCAATACACTAGATGAATAATCAGTGATTAATTGACTGTAATAAGGGAGTGCTTTTTCGGGCATTCCTTGATTGACATACGTATTTGCCAATTCAAACAAAGCTTGGTCTTTTAGATGTGATTTTTTAAATTTCAGCACTTTATTTAAGCCTATAATTTTATCAGAAATTTGACCTAAATAGCCATGACTTACGGCAATCTGGAAGGTGGCATAATCCAACTCTATTCGACCCAATTTTAAAGCGGCTCCATAGGCGTCAATACCAGGGCTGTATTGAGTCGTTACAAAATAAGAATCGCCCAATCTCAAAAATGAATCACTTAATAAAACTAAGTTTTTAGGTTCTGTAGCGATAAAAGACTGAAAGGTATTGATGGCTAAGGCGTATTGTTTTTGTTTAAAATAGGTATAAGCTAGGTTGTATTCAAAGTTTTTAAATTCGTCAAGTTGCGGACTTTCGGTATTGTTTTTAAAATCTAAAAATCCTTCTAAAGCTTCCTTAAAATTGGATAACTGATAATTTGATTCGGCTTTCCAATAGGTTGCACGTGCTTTATAAATTGGATTTATAGGAGTTGACAGCGAACGGTTCAAAAGTTCTTTTGCATCTGAGTACTTGGCGTTATTATACACTTCTAAAGCTCTAAAAAAAGCAACTTTTTGATAGGCTTCTTTATGTGCTGAGCGTGACTTGTTTTCTAACAACTCCAGTGCTTCCTTAAAGTTATTGGAACTGATATAGGAGTCAATTAATAAGGTTTCTACTTCAATTTTAAAAGCTGATTTAGGATAGCGTTTCAGAAAATCGGTTAACACTTCGGGGGTGGATTTATAGGGGTTTCCAATTTCATAGCTAAGTTTGGCATAATTTAGCCAAGCATCTTCTTGGATATTGGGGTTAAAGTCCA
>Ga0209504_1001492_pt1 | contig 17534 bp, 16 predicted proteins | sample COGITO_mtgs_1005_FD_184791 | JGI IMG/M metagenome (GOLD analysis project Ga0209504, IMG submission 184791) | Pelagic marine microbial communities from North Sea - COGITO_mtgs_100511 (SPAdes) (version 2) | ecosystem: Environmental > Aquatic > Marine > Epipelagic ...
TTTTTAGCATATCTTAAAAGGTCTTTAGAGTAGCCATTCTCTGATACGTTAAGTGCGCCCTCACTTACACCAGTGAAAAAAGTGTTGTTAGTGTATATATGAGGAAAATGCCCTAGCCACCAAGTATCACTGCCAGCAGCTATTTGATAGGATTCATCTTCATAAGTAGAGCCTAGTATTGTATTGCCTGCATTACTAGCTAAGCCTTGCCAGCCAGCAGGGTAATTTGTATCAGGCGTAGTAACCCAGAATGTACCCGCTTCTGTACCGTTTTTAGATGGTAGATTTATATTACCCGCATAGTAAACAGCACCAGTTTTGTGAGTACCTTCAGCACCGCCAGAAGTTAGCTCGGTTGCTCTTTCTGCACTAAACTGAGGCGTTGTTACTACACATTCACCTTGCCCGTCAGCGTCTCCCACTTCCCATATATTATCCATAATAATATGAGCGCCATCTCCAATACCACCAGCGAACGATAAAACGTGGGGGTTAACTGCGGCACTATCTTCTAAGAAATAGTTATCTTTAATAAATGAGCCGATACCCATTCGTCCAGAAATAGTACTGCCGTCAGCGTTAGCTCCGAATGCCGTTCTAAATTCTGAGGGGATGCTTGGGTCTCTTTTTCCTGTGCCGTAAGGTACAGGCTGGAACGCTATATCGGGGCTGCTTGTAAGTGTGCCACCATAAAAAGATGCCAAAGCTGCATCCCATTCTGCGGGCTGAGTGTATTCTGCTTTTGCTGCTGGCAGATTAAAAACTCTCGACCTAACTACTGTATTACCTTTAAATGTAATAGCACCGTGGCCAATCCATCCGTATATAGCAAAGCCGCAAGCAAAAACATTATTTTCTATTTCCCAACCTGCTGCCCCGTCATTCCATGTAATATTTCTATCCCATGAGCAATTTTTCATACGTCTAAAGGGCGTGACGTTAGCGGTCACTTTTAGAGAGGTGTTTGTAACTGCTTCACTTACATCTAAAGTTTGAGCAAGATTTATAAAATTATATCCTCTGAGCCAATACTTAGACGCTTTTGCTCTAGTGTACTCAAAAGTTATTTGCGCTCTACTACCAGCATTGTTTATGCCATATTGAGGCTGTATCCCAGTAGTGTCTTCTAGTACACAACGCACCATGCTGAATTTAATATCATTTGCGTGGGTTGTATTAGTACCCTCAGAGGTTAACCGTGGACTAAATCCTCTAATGATTTGATTTCGGTTAAAACCTTTTTCTTTGAGTAAGGTGCCGTCATAATTAGCAGCCGTGGCAAGCAGTGCAGGTATAGCGCCAAAGTTTTTAAAATGCGTATAGGTTGCATCAATACATCCGCTTGACTGCTGAGAGCCAGCAGCCATAGTTCGGCCAGCAAGGAAAAAGCTAGTTCCGCCGTCTACACACTGTATTGTAGTTGGGTTAGCTTGAGTGCCGTTTATGGTTAATCGGCCCTCTGTGTTTACTCTTCCGTAATTCATGCCAATATCAATTACATAGAATTTATTAGCACCTACATCTGCCGCATCTGTTGCTAATGATGCACCTAATGCGTTGTTACCGCTTACGTCTGCATTTGTAGGGTCTATAGTAATGGTTACGCCAGCACCGATAGTGGTGTTGGAATTCATTGATATAAAATCACCTTTCAACGTCAAGCTCACATTATCGGCAATAGTTAAAGTGCCTTGTCGCATCCATATTGCGGCTGAGGGTGCTGCCGTATTTGCAGCAGTAAAAGAGTTTGGCCATCCACCCGATTGAGCACTAGCGCCAAGGTTTGCGGATACATCTATATTGAGAATATAACCACCATAGCTTACAACATTGTCACCCGCTGTAGGGACAACGCCACCTACCCATGTTGAAGTATCTGAGAAATTTCCGCTTGAGCCTTGCTGTATCGTAGCCATTATTTATTCCTATGAGTAAGTAAAACTTGCTCTGTCGTTCCAAACTTTATCGAAAGCAGCAGTACCGCTCGCCCATGTAATGCTTAAATCAGGTGTGCTAGTGGCATCTAATTTAGATATGCGCCAAGTGCTGCCTGCGTCTAAAGTGCCGACTACTGCCTCACCAATATATGTAATAGTCCCAACCACATCTACCCGCTTCGCGTAAACTGTAGCAGCTCCAACTTGAATTGCCATTTTATAAACTCCACTCTGATACGCCATCGGACGTAAATGTTAATCTTGCTGGGCTATTAAAACTTATCACCGTGTCTGTACCTGTGCTTATTCTAAATATATCTGATCCAGATGCGGTAATCGTTGGCGTATTATACGCAAATTTTTCAGGCAGCTCCGCAACTAATGTATGATTTGCAATAGAGCTACTAGCAGATGGCATTGTAAATGAACCCGAATCTCTAAATTGGTTAATACTTGCGCCAGCAGTTAATACTCCACTGACAGTTTGAGCTATAACCAATGCAGTAGGGTCTAAAGCCTGTAACTGTGATACCTTTGCTATTGCATGGCCACCTTTAAGAGAGCCATCGTGAACACGTAACGTATTGTCAGTTGTATCGACTGTTACTTCACCCTCAGCGCCAGTAAATCCTGCGCCGTCATCGTGCTGGGCTTTAGTCCCTCGTCTTAATTTTATTTCAGTAGCCATAATATTCTCTGTTTAATTTGTTACTCTTAGCTGTAGCCGTTTATTTTTACGCAATCAACACCAAAAATGGCATTAATATCTGCAACAGCTATATTTACTGCAAGACTAAATTTTCCTTGCACAGAAGAAGCTCCAATTTTTACCCAATCATTAGCAGCAACAGTAATATCGTAAAGCTGATCGTTCGTTTGTCCATTCTGGTTCAAGGTAAAGCTATACAATGATGAGCCATAGCTGCTGCCATTATTGGTGCTTTTATAAACATTTACAACAGTAGACCTGTTACTGCCAATAGCTTCCTGAGCAGCCCCATACATCCCAACTCTATAAACGCCAGACTTCCTAAACTGAAATCTGAGTTCGTCGTCTGCACCACTATATTCAGTAAATATATTGCCATGGTTTATTACGTAATTACCCGCAGCAGGTGTGCCATCGCAGCCTTGTAGCGCAACATGCTCGATTCTTGGCGCACCAGAGCTACCCTCAGCCGTTGCTGCTACGTTATCTTTGAGCGCTTGCATAAGTTGCTGGGTCAAGGGAGCATCTACAGCTACCTCTGTATCTGATATTGCTCTGTATGTAGTCATAAATTCCTCAAACTATATTATACGGCTCTTGGCCGCCTGACATTTTAGCGCTAACATTTAGGCGTAATTGTAGCCCAGTAGCAGCGCCACCGCCATTATTTACACCATCTACACAGGTTACTATTTGACCATCAAAGTAGTCTAGGTGGCTTGCATCACCGACATTACTGCCTGTGGCTGGATTGCTTGTAACAGCTACAGATTGCACAACACCACCAGAGGCAGTTGCAGTTAATGTTAAGCCTGTACCTTGATCTGCGGTTACTTCTGCGGCAGCTATAGTGGCTGTGTTGTTAAAGTTTTCACCGCCATTAATAACGGAGGCGCTTATAAAGGCTCTACTACTTGCCGCCCTATCAGCGTCATTAGATATAAATGACCCTGTAACCCTCACGCCTAAGTAAGGTGACTCCTCCGTACCTAAACCGCCAGTAGTGTCATTTAGTGAGTTAAAGCCTACTGTTGAGTTATCAGCATTAGCGGCATTAAACCCACCAATATCATTAGCAGTTACCTTACCTGTATTGACTGTGCTGAATCGGAACTGTTTAGCCTTTATTAAAAACTGCTGATTCTTACTATCAAATTTAGTCGAAAGCACCTGCATTTCTGTCTGTATTTTTGGTGCGCCGTAAATATCTGTTATATGCCTTGTAGATAAATAGAAATGATCGCCTGTAGATAACTGGTCATAAGATGCGTCAAGTTTGAATGTGCAAGTAATAGGCGTTTTCTTAAATCTATTTAAAAGTCTCTGGCTAACACTTGTAGCAGTTGACGCGTCTTTTACACCCCAGCCATATATAACTTTGTTTGATTCTTTACCATACTCAAAATCAGTTTCCGAATCGGAATCTATATTGACGTAAAGGTTCCTAAAGTTTTTTGGCTTATCTCTATCTTCTGTATGGTCTCGCATATTGTAGTAGTAATAAACCCTTGAAATTCTATCTTTGTCCGCCTGTATTAGTTTATAGCTATCCTCAATAATATGGTCGTCTGTAACCCTCACGATACTAGTTACATCAACTTCTGGAGTCTCAGCCCTCATAACAACTTGAGCACTTAAATCATCGTAAAAGAAATTAACGCCCACCATAGAGCCAAGTTGCGATAACTGCTTATTAACCTCTTTAGGCTCGCTAAGTATTGCATCAACTCTAAAAGAGCTTAACCAATTGGTTTTTTCATCAACCCAAGAGTATCTACCGCCTGATTCGTTGTTACAGGCTTCCGCAGGTACACCCGCTTGATTAACTAGCAATTCATAACCTACATCGTTAATCGTTATTGCTGCGCCAGAACCATCGTATTCACCGAAAGTTACGCATTTTTGCACCTGCTCACCAGCGTCATAAGTTTCCCCGTCAAGTAGTTCGTGACTACCCCATGACTCACGACCGCTAGAATGAAAGTCTAAATGATCGTCAGCTTCTGCTCTCGTGTAAGCTAAAATTTCCTTTTCTATCCTCACATATCCGCTAAGTCCATATTCAGCGTGTACTTGTGGAGCAGTTGCGTCACTTGCTTCATTAATCTTTAACTGTACGCCATTTTCAGTTCCGTGAGCTAATGAGCCTTTGAGAGTAAATGGAGACGGTGCAGGCACTTTAGCTTTTAATTCATCAGCCAAAGTCATTGGGTCTTTGCATTTAATAGTTAATACATCATTATCCAAGAACATAGAATCTATAATGTATTTCTTTTTACCGTCTTGTGCCTGTATAGAGCCATCGTAAGCCACATAGCCGTCAAAAACTTCTACAGTACGACCTACATAGTGTGGGTTTCTAGCTAAAAACTTCTCAAAGTAACTACCTTGATCTGTCGTAATGTAGCTACGACTAGCGGCGTGATCATCTGTATCTGTATCGGTAGACATAAAGTCACGTAACTTGATAGTGACGTTAGACCTTAAAGATATACCTTTAGTTGGAACTATCTCAGTAGGTGCGCTAGATACAGATATTAGAGCCGAGTGTGCGTACTTTTCAACACCTGTTAATCTGTCGCCCATCTCTTGACTAAATACATACTGCCTCTTGCCTGAGCTATCTAGCCTATACGCCTGCAATGCTTGGCAGGTTTCTCTAGTGTTAAAGCAAGGTTGAGCAGAAGAATCAGCAGTGCAAGCAGATGGAAAAGTATTACTACCAAAAACATTATCGCAGAAATCTAACGAGAGCCTAACGTACTGCATAGGAACTCTAGGCGATAGCTTGTGTGAGTTTTGATATATGTTATTTAAAGTGATTTGATCGTTAGTAGTGAAGTTTATAGTTCTGGTCGCGCCTGTTAGTGGCGGGTTATTACGGTATGGATGTACTGAAATACCACTCCCAACACTGTCATTACCTGCCTGCATTACATCAGTTATGCCAGCAGCGGAGGTTTCAGTAATAGATAGGTTGTACTTATGTTTTAAGTAGCCCTGTATAGCCCAGCGGTTATGGCGATCTAGTAAAGAATCAAAGATTAACACTTCGTAAATCGTGCCTGACGTTTCTTCACCTGCGATATTCTTCATCAGGTTAATAACAACGTCATTATCTAGCTTTATTTGTGAACTCTCAGCGCCGTTATAATTGTTAGCGTTATTTACATCAACGTATTGTATAGAATTACTCCACCGTCCATCACCGAGCACCTCAAAAATAGCAGGAGCACTATTAGTAACAGTAACAGAGCTTGTTGCAGTCTGTGTCGCGCCGTCTACATCCTGAAATGTAAATTTAGGCTCTATTTCATCAGAGTCTTTTTCTTGCACAAAAGTCCAGTCTGATTCTGTGTCGGCAGAGTCACAAGATACAATAACATTAGTCGCAGTAGAAGCTGTATAGCTTATAGAGCCGACCACAAACATATGAAAAGAAGTAGGGAAGTTATCTATATTAGAACAAGATAAATGTTCCGTACCGTCAAAGGCCAATCTTTTATTCGCCAAGTCGTAGGTAGGCGCATCAGCAGCAGTATTCTGCTCAAAAACGTATTTGTTTTGGCTTTTATCAACCCACTGATACAAAGGTTTGTCTTGTACAGGTACGCCATCACCGTCATTAGCATTAGGGTCAGCCCCGTCAAGCCACAACAGTAAGTTATCGTATAAATGATAAGGCGTAAATAGCTGGCTCATTCAATATACCCGATGGCGCTAATGCTCCAGTTTAATAAAGTTGGCGAGCTGTAACTAGGCTGCTTTAATGATTTATCTATCGTACAGTAATAAAGCCTATTTCTGTCCGCTTTGATTTGTGCGTTAGTTTCACCAGTTACGCCTTGTGTATACATTACAAAAAATGGGTAACGGGAAACAAAGCACCCTAGATATTCAATCATCGGCCATGACTTTTGCTCACCGTTTATACGTGTATTGAACGCAGTATCAGTTGTATCTTCAAGGTCATCTTCGCTAAAGTTATTTAATTTTATATTTAATTTTTGCGGAACTTTTCGCACATCATTTAATAATGGATTGCCTTTATTGTTTCGCTTGATTGAATTCTCGTAAGGAGCAAAGCTAGGCGGCGTAAACGGTGCGGTAACGTCAATGTGCGAAGTAACCCACTGACCAGCAGACATAATTGATATATAGCTTTCCGTAGTCCAACCTATAGTTTCAATTGTTAAATATCTAACTGCAAGATTATTGTCTGTCCACATTGCACCGAACGGTTTATATAGATTATCGGCAGGTTTATATTCGTGCGTATAAACATCACCAGCATCCTCAAAGTTGCCAGTCGTACCATTAGTGTTAGTGCTGTACTTTATAGCAACACCTTGATCTTTAGTTAGATTGTGTCCGTAAATGGCAAAGCCGTTCATCGATAAAGCGTTAAGAAATAAAATTTTAACCCTTACCTGTGTAGAGTTAGCTATCTTAAACGTAGTACCTGCATTCTCATCGATACAATTCTCAAAGCCATGACCAGCAGCGGCAGCCCCAGTTTCATAGGTTATAGTTGTAGCTCCGCCTTTTTTACGCCAGTAACCGTGGTGTAATTCGTTCTCTACTAACATTGCTCCAGACATTATGAACCCACCAATGCGTTAATTTCTAGGCCGTCTTCTGTAGCCTCGTTTATGGCCTCTATGATACGCCTTGCACCGCTAGGGTCAATAGAGCCGTCTACTGTTACGTTTATAGCTTGAGGTGCTTGTGCTGCCGTTTCTGTTTGCTCTGGCTGTATTGGTGCCGACTGAGCAGCAGATGCGCCACCGCCACCACCGCCACCGCCACCACCACCACCGCTAATTCTGCCAGCAGCAGATGCGACAATCATTGCTCCTCGCACTACACCCATAACTTTTTCTTTTCCTGCCGCTGCTGCTGCTCTAGCTGGGGCATCGGGAGTTGGCAGGCTAAGTTGCGATTGTGCCGCTAAACCCATATTCACAGCGGTTGTTCTAGCATTATCAGCAAGAGCCATACCAGTTTCAGCGATTATAATAGCTTTTCTTATGGTTTTGCTTTGTCCTGCAAAGACTGATAATAGTCCTATAGCATCCTTAACGCCTCGTTTTTTAGCGTTGTATTGAAACTTTTCTGCCGCCACCACATCTTTTTTCTGTGTCGCATTAAATTCAGCATCAGCTGCGCGGTTTTTCTCTCTTCTAATCGCCTCTAACTCGTCTAATGCTCCGTATTTTAAGACGGCAGCCTCATATTCCAAGTCATTTTGGATGTACATATTCTCAAGTTTTAAAGAATTGGCTGCAAGCTCATCGCCCTCAAGTCGCATTCTTCTTTCTTTAATTAAATTCTCTTCCGCAGATAAATTCTGTATAAGAATATCTCTTTTAGCTAAAGCCGCCGCACTATCCCTTTCCTGCTGATCTATTACTGCTTGCGCGGCGAGTTCTTTTTTCCTTGCCTCGTCATCTATAATTGCTTGCAACTCTAAAATTCTTGCATCTCTTGCCTTATTGCCAGCATTACTTCTACTGTCTTTATTTTTTAGTCGAGCAAGTTCAGCCTCATCAGTCTCTATAATTTTACTGGTCAAGATGCCAAAAGCATTGGCCATAGTGTTGATCGCGCTTGTTGCAAATCCAGCAAGCCCAGTTTCTTCTGCTATAACCCTGTTAAGTTCTGTAAAATTATCTGAAAGTAAGTCTGTTGCAGCAGCTAACCCACCGCCACCACCAGCACCACCTACCTGCTCTTCAAGCTGCTTAACTATCATAGCTTGAGCTTCAAATAGCTTACCGCTTTCTTGTAAAAGTTTTATTTGTCTCTTTTGTTCATCAGAAAATGATATGCCAGACCGTGTAAGTGCGGTTAGGTTTGTGGCGGGGTCTTCTAGCGCCTTACCAAGCTGTTTGGCTCCAGAAACGGCAGTCGTACCCATAACAGCGGCAATATCTTGCGTAAGACCTATGGCTGATCTGAATGTGTCACCAGATATACTCTTAAAGGTTAGCAGCACCCCTTGAGCATCTCTAATATCTTTAGCTGAAGCAAGTGTTCCTCTTGCAATTTCGTCAGCCATAGAGCCTAACTCTCTAGCCGTAAACCCAGCGGTAAAGCCAGTCGCTTGCGTGAGAGCTTCAAGCCTAAACATTTGCTCTTCATATTGTTGAAATATAGATAAAGAGTTTTGCATTGCGATACCAATACCAGCAATACCAGCACCTACAGCCAAGCCCCCAACACCAACTCTACTAAGACCAGTTGCTATAAAGGATAATCGACCAGATAAGCCGTTTAACGGGCCTGTAAGTGCTGCTGTTGCAGTAGAGGCGTTTCTAAAGGAATCGGCCATCTTGTTAGTGGCTTTTGTAGTTTTCTTTGTGCCTTTGGCAACTTTCGGTATTTCTTTTGAAGTTTTACCAGCGGCTTTAGTTAAAGCGTCAAGCTCTTTTTGCGCTTTTTTTAACTCGCTAGTATTTGCTTCAAATATCAGTCTTGCAATTGTGTCTGCCATTGGTTAAGCCTTTCCTGATCTAAACCTAAAATGGCATCGACTTGCCATCTATCTAATTGTTCATTATATAAAGTGCAATAAGCAAGTATGTCCGTAAGAGATATGCGCTCCACACCTTTTGATATTAAACAAAAAGCATCCCAAGTTGGCGATAGATGATTCTCTAAGTAAGGCTGGTTTTTTAGCGCTAAAGGTGTTCGACCGCTAATCCTTTCTATAGCAGCCCATTGCTCAATTCGGGTAGATTTACTACCTTTTTGTCTACCGTTAGCGTAAAAAACCCACCTGCCAAACGCGATTAAGTTTTCGGTTTGGCTTTTATAAAATTTTCTCTATCGCCCATAAATAAATCAACTTGATCTTTTATATACGGGGCGTTTATATATAGCTGCTTGCATAGCTTTTTAGTAAACTTTTCATCTGTACCGCGCCAACCTAGCGTCAAACTAACAAGTCCGTCTGTAAGCATTTCCTCGTCATCAAAATCTTTATTATTGCGATAAGACTCAAGGTATACTTTTTGCTGTTTTTTAGTTTGCGCTCTAAACAACGCAGAATCCACGCCTACAACTTTTATAAATAAGCCAGTGGGATTTCCTAGATCGTCCTTAACTTCAAACTCTGCACCAGAGTCATGTGCTTCAGATGTATATAGCTCACTAATTTTCATTTTTCCACCCTTTTAGAAAGTTAAGCCCCGCATAGCGAGGCTATTATTTTAAATACTTGTATCTATAGTTAAAGCTGATAGATTTCCATTATCTTTGTATATTGCGACAAACTCTGTCGATATACTCAAAAGACCTTCGCCACCAACTTCAACAGCGCCAGTAGTATATACCACTTCAGGCATTGTAAATTTAATACCTGTAGAGCCAGAACCTAAGCTAACAATAATTGCCTCTTTAGTGCTTGCTAGGAACTTCTCATACTGAGCAATACCACCAGTATCATCAAAATGTGCTGTAAAAGAGCCGCTAACACGACACTTGCCGATACCACCTTGCGTGGCTAAGTTAGAGCCAATCTTGTTTGCAGTTGATAGACCGTTATCTATAGCTAAAGAAAAATCTGTAATTATAGCCGCAGAGGAACCACCTAAGGTTATAGTAGCCTGACTAGAGTGATAAGGATTATTTGCATCCGTGTAGTCAGCTTCCGAGCCATCTATTTCAGCGTTCTCGGTAGTCATAGTTGACCCGATAAGGCCAAAAGAGCATTCAATCAACCCGTCAGCAGGAACTGTCATAGAGAAAGAGTTAAACTCACAACCTTTATAAACATGCACATCGCTATTAGACGCTAAATCTAAAAAAGTTTGATGCAGCGTGTAAGACTGTCTTACCGAGCCGATGTCAAAATCACCGCCTGACTCTAATGCGTCTACGCCTAGAATAGCTCTTAAACCCTCAATATAAGCAGGCTGATGCGATAAATCAAAACTTACATCACCAGTTACCGAATGAGCGCCCATAATTACATCTTGGACCTCTCTATCACCCGTAATAACGCCTGATTCATGATTTGTTTTTGCTAAAGATAAATTTACACTTTTAAAAGGGAATACGCTGTATGCGGCATCTGTTATAGCTGTGCCGTATGTAGCTTCCTCTTGTATGCTTAATTTTACATTTTGACCACTTGCAATAGTCATGTTTTTCTAACTCCTCGCGGGCGTGACCGCATAATAAGATACATCTATATTTCTAACAAAAAATGCACCATCTCTGCGCCCAACGCCAAGTGATACGTTCAAAATCCTAACGACTGTGCCGTTAGCAGTTATTTGCATTCCTCTAGAAAAGTAGTTGGCGATACTGTCTATTCGATCAGTAAATCCACCAACACCAGTTTTGCTGTAGTAGTCAATCTGGAAAAGACCATCGTGCTTTTCAGTTCCAGATGTACCAAGGCTTGCGGTGCTTGTGTCCGCTGGTAGCAACGTGCCTACAACCCATTCAGCATTTAAATTAGTTTTTAAAACTTCAGACAAATCAAAGTCTGTATTTTCGTATATTTTATGTGTAATACTTAAATTTGTACACATTGTATTGAAGAGCGATTCAAATCCAATGCGTATATTCCTAAAAGGCTTAGTAGTATCTGGAGCTACGCCTTGTGTAATTGAGCCAGCATCAATATTGTAAATGTCACCAGTAGAAGACTCGGTTATTAAGTTGTAATCTACGCTCATTGATATTTCCTTACAGCTTGCAACATACTAATCCGCATCATTCCAGCAGGCGCTCTCGCATAACCACCTAGCTCTATTTTTTCAGCGTAGGGCAATGAGTTAGTAAAAAATATAGATTCGCCCATTGTAGATTTATTGATCTTACTTGTTACTCTTTCAGCACTTTCAAGGCTATCTTGCCCTGACTTATCTTCGCTTCTGCCGCTTACAGCTTTAATTGGAGCGCCAAAACTTGCATACCAGCTATTCTTTAGCTTACCTGTATCAACGGATGTCCGATTAACCGTACTAACCATTACATCTTGCACGACTTTTTTTACCGTTTTATTGGCATCTGCAAGTGCAATCTTTGTATAAGCCTTAACTTCTGAGTCGAAGCTCATAATAAATCACCGTTTGAGCTGGTTGTATTGGTGTTATCTCAATAATTCTATAGCTTTCAGAATTTATAGTAGCCGTATCACCAATTTTAGGCGGTGTTGCGGAGTACGCAACGGCAGGAATATCCTTAAAGGCTAAAGAGTTATCAGTCCCCTCCTCCTTTATTTGAGCAAATAAAACTACATTTGCAGTATACGTTGTCTGACTACTAGAACTAACACCTTGTGTCGGGTCATAGGTGACATTACCATTTCTAGTAAAGGTCACAGATTGACCGAAATCGGTAATCAGTTTCGTAGCTGTTGACGCTAGTGGCGTATAATCAAAGGCCATTATGCCCTCACAACCCTCATCGGGTTTCTAATTAGCTTTCTAAGCGCCTGAGAGGCCGCTGGTAGCAAAGTACGATCTGCGCTAGAGGATTTATACTCTACCTCTATCTCGCCTATCTTCTCTTTTACAGTCTCTCTGGAGATGGGGTCATTTATACCGAACCCTTGCTCGAAACCGTATGCCAATTCGTAAATGGCAATTAATACCTGCTTAGGTATCTCGTCACTATCTTTACTGTAGCCGTCTATAAGCACTGAGCTTCTAGGCCATTGCAAAGATTGATTTTCAGTGGCTTTTAAGCCAATGAATGGTAATTCTTCAAAATAATCCGTGGCGCGTAAAATGTAAGCCTCTGCCTGAGCATCGCTTATATCTGTTCGTGCTGGGTATCTTGCGTTCAGGTAAGAATCGTAATTGACAACAGTTACGTAACTATTGGCAGTTGTTGATTGCTGTCCTGTTTCTACTGTTAAAGCCATGTTCGCACCTTAAAAAAATGGCCGACCCTCAAAAGTAAAAGGGAGGGAAACTCAAGAGAGCCGACCAAAACTTACAACTTATCCAAGGATAGTATGGATGAAATCAGATTTCCATGCTTTAACGCCCCAAGTCGCAGCAACTTCGATCATTGACTTACGGTAGCCTTTATAGACTCGTACTTCAAAAACCAAACCTGAATGCGGGTCTTGAACCACAATCGCGTCAGTAGCAGCATCGCCACCAGCAGGAGCGGCAGGTGCGCGCATTGCTAATTCAGCAGCTCTACGATGGAATACAAAGTTACCAGTGTAGTCAAGGAAGCGTACTTCTTCGTCATTAGCAGTAGCAGTTACTAAGCCTGAGTTCAAAGTAGCAGTTAGTTCATTTTGACCAGAGCCACCAGAACCAGCAGTTAAGTCAGCAGAAACAACACCAAAGGCGCTCTTAGTGCCAGCAGCTTCTTGTGCGTTAGATTCGAGTACGTCACCAGCTTTGATAGTGCCGCCATCATCTAAGCTATCGATAAGGATAGATGTAGAGCCTGCGTTATCAGCAACCTTGATTAAACCAGTAGCAGCCGCAGTACCAGCAACGTGCTTAGAGATTTGACCAGATTCACGCAAGCTAATGCCAGCGATAGGGATTAGAGTGCCTTGCTCACGCATTGAAGTGTTACCAGCGAAAGACGCATCTAACAATTTAAGGTTAGAACGAATGTTTGCACCAGCAGTTGTGTTCATTACACAAGAAACGTCATCCATTGGCGTGCCAGCATCAACTAAGATTTCACGCGCTTTAAGGATTTCTTCAACACCAGACTCATTAGAGCCAACAGCGAAAGGGCTAGTACCCTGAACACCAGATGCAGCACCAGCATTGTTTTTGATCTCAGTAAAAAGATCAGCTTCCATTGCATTAGTGAGTTTACGCATTGCTTGTTGAATCAAGTCGCCGTATACAGTTGCGTATTGACCAGCGTTTTGTAATTGCAACTCTTGCTCTGCACCTAAAGGAATCTGTACAGCTTTAGAGTTAGTTAACTGAAAGCTGTCAGAGCTAATGCCAGTGGCAGGAGCTTCTGGAACAGACATTAATCCGCCAGCAATATCTACTAACGCAGTTGCTTCAGCAGTTACAGCAGCTTTAACAGTGTCGCCAACAGACGCTTGAACACTTGAAGCATTCATTGTTACAGATGGAATAAAGCCTACAACTTCACGGCCTACAGTATCAGCAGCAACATAAATGTCTTCTGCTAGGTTTGTTAAGGTTAAATCACCCATTACGGTTCTCCAAAAAAATAATTATATGATTTTGCCGCCAGATTTAACGAATTTCATACGTTTAACCGCATCCATCCCATCAAATTCCGCACGACTTACTTGTTTGGTATCCCCAGCCCCGCTGTTTCCACCTGTTGCGCCACCCCCAGCAGCTTGTGACCCGTCAACCAAAAACGGGTATTCCGCTTTGATAGATTGCGTCAATTCTTGCACAGTGCTAACCGTTAAGTTTCCATTAACATCTAGCACCCTAACCTCGCCATCCACAAGGGACAATCGAGATGAAATTTGTTCAGTTAGAAGTTTAGCTCGCGCTACATCCTTAGTTAACTCAGATGCAACCTGCCCAGCTTGTCCTGCTATCTGCTGCTTCTGTAAATTAGCCTTTAAAGTCGCTAACTCTTCAGAAGCCTTTTGGCGCTCCGACTCTGAACTGTTGTATAACTGCTCAAAATCATTAGCCTTACGCATCTTTTCAGCAGCTTGTGCTTTTGCTAACTCTTCAGCTTCGCTTGCCTTTTGCTGTACCGTTTTCTTTTCGGTAAGCAGTTCGTCAATCTTACGCTTTAGACCTGATACGTCTTCTTTTGGTACGCCCTCAACATTCAAAGTGTAGCCATCTTCGCCCTGCGAATATAAACCTTGCTGTGAATCGTCTAGCGCTCCAAATTCTTCTGTACTTACACTGTATTTAATCGTCATTCTTATAACCCCTAGTTATAAAATATAGCTACCCAGTAGCCCTTTAGTTATATACCATCTTGCTCGTTTATTGTCAAAGAATTGACACTTTATTCTTCAATTTCTTCTTCAACCTCTTCTTCAGGCTCTACTTCTGCCTGAATCCTTGACATTTCAGCCTCTAATTCAGCGTCAATGTCTTCGTTAGTGCGACCATCTTTGATCACACCTTGTATTCTTGCCAGCTCTTGCATATCTGACTTAGCAATCAAGCCACCCTCATTTAATTGCATTGCAGCCATAAGCATTTGTGGGTCAGCAACTTCATCAAAGAACTTAGTGTTTAAGACGAATTTAGGCTCTTGTGTTGCGCCCATAAACATACCGCACCACTCGACACAGGCTTTAATACCCTCGGTTACGTTGTCGGCAATGGTAGTTAGGATAGATGTCTCACCCGCTTGCTCAATAAGGCTTTGAGTCGCAGTCTTTGCAGCGCCCACTTCCATCATTCGCGCACCAAGTTTACGCATTTGCTCTTCTTTTCTGGCCATTAAGCGATCAGCTAGTTGGTTTTCTGACGCTTGCACAACAGAGAAGCCACCAGAGTCACCTAAAAAGTGACCAGCCATTGACCCGACAGTAATTCCGTTGGGGTTAGCCTCTGAAAACTGGCTTAAAGACATAGAAGATGACACGCCAAGGGTTAGCTGGCCGTGAACAAAGCAGTTTTCTTCTAAGTCGGCAGAGTTTCGATAGTGAGCAATATTAATATGCCCAACATCAGCTAATGGAGGTACATCTACAGTAGGGTCATTGTTTTCAGAGCCAATAATAAATAAAGGGATGAAATCAAAGAACTCGCCATTAGCTTTCTTGGGTATATACTCTTCAGTTATAGGTTCATCATTTCGATATAACTGTTGGGTATAAACGCCATCTCTTAGACGTAAAACTCGATACTGCTTATCAATTTCGTAAGAAAATTCGTCATCATTGTTGTCGTATTCCTCGCAAAGCACTGCTAGAGCGAGTAATTTCTGACCATTCACTACTTCTACGCGCCAATTGACAAAGTTTTCGGCTGTATAGCGGTTAATCGTGGCCTTTGGGGATAACCTGTTGACATCTTCTAGGCTTAAACCCTCTTGTACTTCAGGGTAGTCAACTAATAGCGCATGACGGCCTTTAGATATAACCTCACCAGTTACATCTTTAGCTAAACTTGTTAGAGATTCGCCAGCACCGTCAGCATTGTCTTCTAGGTACGCAGTTTCATTAGGTAATTCGATCTCAGGCTTGCTTCTGAAGATTGCACCAGTCAAACCATCTCTAGTTTTGCCAGTGAAGTTGACAAAAACGGCACGCTTGAGGTAATTAACGTATCGAGACTCTATTTCTGTAACACCCTCCATCGCTGGTAGGTATTTAGTTCGCTTTTTCTTAATAGCACGCTGTCCGTCACAGCAATCTTGCACCATGCGCCATTCGTCTAAGTAAGTTGTGTATTCTGGGTTTTGTTGGTCTACGCTCATAATTAAATCGCAAATTTAAACGGCACTGCCGCTATTGGTTTGATAATTGGCAGTTCGTGGGCAATAGGATAGGTCGCAGCGTCTATTAAGTGATCTAAACCAGAGGTTTTGTCAGGTACGCCGTTATTATCGTAGGTTAATTGCTCTAAACTACTGGAAAGTTCAGGACATTCATCGGAATTTATCAATACTTGGCTTGATTCAAAGGCGGCATTAGCGGCCATGACTCGATCTTTGATAAAAGGGTTCTTCTTAGGTGCTCTACACTCAAATCCTGCCGTTTCTAGCAGGGATATATCGGAAATGCTTGCATTGACGGTCTTTCTTGACGCGCCAGACGCATCTGGGTACACCGCAATATTGTGATTAGGGAATTTAGTCTTCAGTGTATGAATCATTGTTGGCGTATCGTAGATACCCGTCAATTCTTTGACTGCATGATATATACCGTTACGTTGCACGAAGACTACCGCCGACATTGCCGTTACGTTGAAATCCATACCGACCATAAGGAAGTCAAAGCGATTAATCGTTGCATCGCTCTGATTTTTGTCACGGTTATAGCCGTTATAGACAGTTCCTTGGGTTAAGTTGACGAACTCGCCGTTCAAATATGCTGAGAGCAGGTTATTAGGGTAAATAGCCTTTAAGTTTTCCACATAGTCCGAGGGTAGATGCGGGTTAGACGCTGTTGGTGCTTGTATCAGTTCAAAGCCTTTCTGGGGATTCTTTTTCCACGTCTTGTAGACGAATTTAAAGCCCTCAGGTGTGGTGGTTACGCCAATTGTGTTGGGTTCACCGTTAGGTTTGACTTCACGGTTACGGGCCATAATAGCTCGGAACGCAGCAGCAGCATCGGATTCCTTTAAGGTATCGAGTTCGTCAATATCGGCATCGGCATGGGCATAACCGATGATTCGGTTGATATTCTCCATTGAGCGGAAGATTATCTGACCGTAAGCGCCAAGGTCTATGTAGTTTAGAGGCGACTTGTGTAGTTTATAGGGTATTTGCAGCTCGGTGAGTATTTCCTCGAATCGCGGCCACGCAATCATACGAATCAAATCGTAGGTAGGTTCGTAGAAGCCCCTATTTGTAGTGGGGTTCCTTAATTTACCGATAATGCACCGCTGTACGGCTGCTTCGGTCTTGCCAGCACCAAATCCTGCAACTAGCGCAGGGAATTTAGCCTCTGTATTGATATAATCAAATTGCGGCTTGGTCGGCGTTAATTTAGCCATTCAATGAATAAGCTCCCAAAATCTTAATGATTAACCTCCCAAAAAATTACAAAGTCATTTACTGATTTCGCAACTCTTGAGAGATTTGGTATACCCCCCCGTAGGGGAGAAATTTTTTTAGGTCAAACTGCCATCGGGATTAACGATTTCGATGGTAATAGGCTCTACACGAGACAATTGATCGATTTCAGCCTTGTCAGTCTGTCCTAGCATCTGCTTACCGAGCCAAATAGCTAATTGGGTGTTGCCATCCATAGCCATTTC
>Ga0209504_1001497_pt1 | contig 17490 bp, 26 predicted proteins | sample COGITO_mtgs_1005_FD_184791 | JGI IMG/M metagenome (GOLD analysis project Ga0209504, IMG submission 184791) | Pelagic marine microbial communities from North Sea - COGITO_mtgs_100511 (SPAdes) (version 2) | ecosystem: Environmental > Aquatic > Marine > Epipelagic ...
ACAAAGAGCTGGTGAGGCGAGTCGATGGCAATTAATGCAGAACAATTAAACATCATTCTTGCGGCCCGTGACAAAGAGTTCACAAAAGCGATGGACCGCAGCCAAAAGCGCGTTGAGCGTTTTGCGAAGCAATCTCAAAAACAATTAAGCAAAACTGGAAAGTCTTTTGACGCGCTGTCTGGGGTTGCTTCAAAGTTTGGCGTTGCCCTGTCTGCTGGCGTTGTGGCAAGCGGTTTTGCTAGAATGATAAAGGACGCAACGGATGCCGCTGTCCGTATTGATAACCTTTCAAGGGTTGCGGGTCTTAGTGCGGTAAGGTTCCAAGAGATGACCTTCGCCGCAGGAAAATTTGGGGTTCAGGAAGAAAAGCTGTCCGACATACTTAAAGATGTAAATGACAAGTTTGGTGACTTTTTTCAAACTGGCGCTGGTCCATTGGCCGACTTTTTTGAAAATATTGCACCCAAGGTTGGTCTGACTGCAAAAGAGTTTAAGAACCTGTCAAGCGAGCAGGCTCTTGGAAAGTATGTTAAGGGCTTGCAGGATGCGAATGTAAGCCAGCAAGAGTTGACGTTTTATCTTGAAGCGATTGCCTCGGATGCAACCTTGCTTGCGCCGTTGTTTTTAAATAACTCTGAGCAGCTTGAGAGAATGGCTGCTGCCGGGCGAGACCTGGGTGTCGTTATGTCTAATGATATGATTACAAATTCAGTTGCAATGCGCAGGACTTTTGATGAAGTCATGGACGTTATGACCGCAAAGTTTAGTAAATTTGCTCTTACTGTTGTTGCTGGATTTGATAAGATTTTCAACATCAGCAAAGGTGAGCAACTTAACGAGCTTCAACAGGAATTAGACTCTTTAAATCGTCAGGCTTATGAGGCAAGTGAGACGGTCAGGGAGCTTGCTACTGGTGAAGTCACAATAAGCGCGGGAATGTTTGAGAAAGACGGCGATCAGGAGAAAATTCAGCAAGCAGCAATAGACGCAGCACAGGAAGAATTGACTCTTATTCAGGGGAAGCAGACCGCTATCCGTGACGCAATGGCCCTAATTCGAGAGCAGCAAAATGCGGCTGCGGAATTAAAAGCAACGTTTGATGCTATGCAAGGTGGCGGCACTACCACCACCACCACAACCTCTGGAGGCGTAACAACGACGCCAACAGGCACACCTCCAGGAAGCACTGACAACAATCTCCAAAAAGCTTTGGACGCAATTTTCCGTCCATTTCTTGATGCAACGGAAGATGCTGTTTTTGAGACTGGGATAAAAGGTCTCAAACCTCTTGAGCAGGAAGTAGCAAGGTTAGAGCGCCGCAGAGATCAAATGATTGAAAATGCGAAGATTGCTTATAAAGACGCTGGCGAAGAGATGGACAGATATGATATTGTCCAAATCGAAGGTATTGCTTACGCTTGGTTTAACGCTGAGAAGGAAGCGGCTGAATTTGCCAACACGCAATCGTCGGCTTTATCAGAAAGCGAGTTGGCTTCTTTAAGGGCCGCAAAAGCCTTAAAGGTTTATACAGACCAACTTGAGCAACTTGGCGTCACGGCTTCTGAATTTGAGACTATTGGCAACACAATGCAAAGCTCTATGGAAGATGCTTTTATGTCAATAGCTGACGGAACTGCATCAGCTAAAGATGCCTTCAAGTCAATGGCGGCGGATGTAATCAGACAACTTTACAGGGTTCTTGTGGTTCAAAGAATGGTAGGGCAATTAGCAACGGCAACGTCTGCTGGTTCTGGAATTATGGGCTTTATCGGTAGCTCACTTGGCATAACTGGGGCAGCATCTGGACGATCAGTCAATGCTGGTCAACCTTATATGACTGGCGAGCATGGCCGCGAGTTATTTGTTCCTCAATCCAACGGTCGTGTTTTAAGTGCTGCACAAACCAATAATCTTGGATCAAATGGCGGCGGCGGTATTACAGTTGTCCAAAATAATACATTCCAAAGCGGAGTGACGCGATCAGAGGTGAGTGCGCTATTGCCGCGCATGGTTGAAGCGTCAAAGGCTGCGGTTCTTGATGCCAAGCGTCAGGGCGGATCATACGGAAAAGGTTTCTCATAATGGCAATTATTTATCCACTGAGTATCCCGAACACTAACAGCATTACCTCATTCAATCTTGATGCAGTAAATGCAGTGGCTTATTCTCAAAGTCCATTTACGTTTGCTGGCCAAGCGCACGCTTATTCTGGGCAGATGTGGCAGTTAGACGCTACATTAAAGCCTATGCGAAGAAGCCAAGCCGAGCCTTGGATTTCGATGCTGACATCCTTGAGGGGGCAGTTTGGGACATTTCTAATCGGCGACCCTTTAGGCTGCAACCCAAGAGGCACGGCAACATCAGTTAGTGTGTCTGGTTCAACTGGAAACAACAGCGTCACAGTTGTTATGACCGGATCATTACTTGCTGGAGATTATATACAGCTCGGTTCAGGCTCAACCGCTACTCTGCACAAGGTATTGCAGGATCAATCTGGTAATGGGACGCTTGAAATATGGCCTGCACTCAGATCAGATCAATCCTCTGCCTCCGCTACTTTGACAAACACTGTTGGAAGATTTAGGCTTAATTCAAACTCAATATCTAGGCCATCTAACAGCTCGGGAGTTTACGGCATTAGCTTCAGCGCGATGGAGGCGATATGACCCGCAGCACTCCAGCATCCTTACTGACGGCATTAAGCCAGCCAGAGGTTCTTCCGTTTTATGCTGTTGAGATGGACTTTGACAGCGCGCCAGTTCGCTTTTGGACTGGCTACGGTGATCGCACAATCGGCGTCGAAACCTACCTCGGCACAGGCAACCTTCTCAGCATTGGCGGCTTGGAAGAGGTCAACGATCTGTCGGCCAAGCGGATCACGTTGCAGCTTTCTGGCGTTCCAGCATCATTGGTTTCACTTGCACTGCAAGAGCCGTATCAGAACCGTGAATGCAAAGTTTACTTCGGAACAACTGACACCAGCACGCCGATAGAGGTATTCAGCGGCCTGATGGACGTTATGACCATCGAAGACAGTGGTGACACCAGCACGATCTCTTTGACTGTAGAGAGCAAGCTGGTGCGCCTGGAGAAAGCGTCAAACTGGCGCTATACAGATGGCAGTCAAAAGTCTCGCTATCCGAGTGACACGTTCTTTTCGTATCTTGCCGACTTGCAGGATCGTGACATTGTTTGGGGCCGGGAGGTCAAGTCTGACTGATGGGGCCACGCGAGCGACTTAACGCCTACATAAGGGCCATGAAGGACAAACCATTCGTATGGGGTCAGCATGATTGTTTGACGTTCACCAACGACGCTTTCAGGGCTATGCACGACGATGGTTGGGCTGACGATTGGCTTGGTCGCTACATGGAAGGTGGCAGGGTATTTAGGCGCAGCGAAATGGTGAAAGAGTTTGGTTATAGCGACTTTTACCGAGCTGTAGATGACAAGCTGGATCGCATTGAGCATGTGCCGCCTCTTGGTGCGCTTGTAACGACGAAGAAGGCTCGCAAGTGGGTCACAGGTGTTGCTATGGGCATCTGCACTGGCAGCAAGGGTGCTTTCTTGGATAAGGTTGGTGTGATATACCTTCCGCTAGATGACATTGATGGGGCGTGGATTAAAGCATGAATAAGAATATGCCATATAACGTGATGCGTCATGGAAACTGGGATCGCGCTCCGCGTATTGAGGCTATTGCAACTTCGATAATTGCTGCAACTGGTGCGACATCCACTCTGGCCATCGCCGCAATTTATGTTGGAACGTATATTGCTGTTTCAGCCGTAACTTCATGGGCAATATCCGCCCTATCCCCAAGTCCAGACTTTAGCTCTTTTGGATCGCAGGGTACTTTGGTCAATGCCAGAGATGCCACTGCGCCTGTTGACTTTGTTTACGGCCAAGTCCGCAAGGGTGGGACAGTCAGCTATTATGAGTCCACGGGCGAAAAGAATAAGTTTCTACATCAAATCATCGTTCTTGCTGGGCATGAGGTTCAGCAGATTGGCGACATATATGTAAACGATGAGATTGTTACGCTTGACGGCGATGGGTTTGTTACTGGAGACACCTGGAATAGCAAAATCCGTATCCAGAAATTTGATGGCAGTCAGACATCTGCACCCGCTGATCTCTTGGCCGAATCAGAGCTAACAGGATCAGATGCCCTAACATCTAACTTCGTGGGCAATGATATTGCTTATCTTTACGTCCGTTATGAGTACGATGGCGAAGTGTTTGCCAGCGGCGTTCCGCTTGTCACTGCTCTTGTGAAGGGCAAAAAGGTATATGACCCGCGAACATCTACAATGGCATATAGCAACAACGCAGCTCTCTGCATTCGTGACTTTATCACAAGCACATATGGCCTGAGTGACAACGCCATAGATGATGTGAGCTTTTCCGCTGCGGCCAACGAGAGTGATGAAGATGTTAGGTTATCTAATTTTGTTGATGCTGGCAATTTTGTTATCGGTCAGCAGTATGAAATCAAAACAGTTGGCACAACTGACTTTACAGCGATTGGGGCCAGCGCAAACACAGTGGGTCAGGTTTTTGTAGCCACAGGTGTTGGCTCTGGGACGGGAGATGCGTACCGCAGTGAAAAACGATATACGATCAATGGCATTGTAAAGGCTAGTTCCCCTACAGGCAAGGTTTTGGGTGACATGGCCACCGCCTGTGCTGGCACGTTGTTCTGGGGTTCCGGCTATTGGAAGCTGAAGGTCGGCGCATATACTGCACCAGTCAAGACGTTGACGCTTGATGACCTGCGTGGGCCGATCAACCTGCAAACTCGGTCAAGCACCAGGGACAGCTTTAACGGCGTCGGTGGTACATTTAACAACGCTGATGGCGACTTTATCACCGCTGATTATCCTCCGATTAAAAGTAGCACATTCCAGACTGAAGATGGCGGCGATGAGATGCTGCTGGACTTGCCATTGCCGTTTACTACTTCTGCCTCTACAGCCCAGCGCATCGCAAAGATGACGTTGTATCGTGGACGCGAGCAGATGACGATCAGTGCCGACTTTGGGTTGGAGGCGTTCAATATTGAGGTTGGCGACATCATTGCCTTTGATAATGATCGCTACGGTTTTGATGGCAAGGAGTTTGAAGTCATCGGCTGGAAGTTTGCGTCCAACCAAGAAGCTGGCGATCTGCGGGTAACTTTGACCCTGCAAGAGACATCTGAGGCGGCATTTGATTGGAACGCTGAAGAAAGCGACATCATCAACAACAATACCAATTTGCCAAGTCCATCGGGCGGCCTAACCGTGACAAATGTAACGGTTGCAGACAAAGGTGGCATACAGAAGGACGGCACCTTTGTAGGGCAGGCTTTGGTTTCTTGGACTAAAGCGACAAATTCATTTATTGAGAATTATGGAATTGAGTGGAAAGATGTTGACGAAACAGTCTATCAGACGGCTCGGTCAGATGGTGCAGACAATTCAATTATAATTAGCCCACTGGAGACTGGAACTCAGTACAATGTGCGTGTTCGCGCTATAACTGCAAGCGGGTTGACTGGTTCTTATGCTTCGGCGTTACCCTACACCCACGGCGGTGATACGACTGCGCCATCACCTGTGACTAGCCTGACTGCCGTTGGTGGGCCTAAGAATGTCACGTTAGATTGGACTGCGCCGACAACAGATAGTGATGCAACAACCCTGTATGATCTCAAGGGTTATAATGTTTACAGGAACACCTCTAACAGTGAACCTGCATCCCCTGCGGCTTTCTCTGGCTCTGATAAGTTCGTTGATGGTGGCCTCGCTGCAAATACAACTTACTATTACTGGGTCAAAGCTGTAGACTATAGCGGCAATGAAAGTACATCAGTTGCCTCTGGTTCAGTTACCACTGACGCCGCTGTGGTTTCTACAGACACCAGAATTTATACTGGGGTTGTTTACTATCAGACCCTGCAACAGGCACAGCCATCCGATCCAAGTGCAAGTAGCTTTAACGAAAGCACTCTTGTATTAGGTGGGTTAACGTCAGGGTGGTCTGAAAGCCAGCCCAGTGTGGAGATTAGCAGCCTTGTAATCAAGGAATGGTCATCCAAGTATAAGGTGGAGTTTGACGCTCAAAACAATTCTACTATTACCTTCTCCACCCCAAGCGGAGCCTTTCAGGTAACAGATGATCTTGAGTCAGACAACTATGCCGCAAATACCTCTGGTTGGAAATTGGAGCGTGACACGGGTGACATTGAGGTAAACTCAGGTCTTTTCCGTGGCGATATTACGGTCAGGGGTGACATTTCCTTCACTAATGACTCTCACACCAGTGCATTGGTGGGTGGGCCGTTTGGACACATTGATAGCTCAGGGACTATAAATAGTTACCTAGATGGTGCTGGTCTTTATGTGTTTGTCATGGTTGGCGGTGGTGGCGCTGGTACTAGCAGTGATACAGATGAAACCAGCGAGACTGGCGGCGGCGGCGGTGCTGGTGGTTGTGCAATATTTTCCTTTGATTGGAATGGATCAACTACTCTCAGCTTTGCAAAAGGTACTGGTGGTGTTTGGTCGGGTGGATTTTCTGGGAATGGATCAGCGTCAACTTTCAGTTATGGCGGAAGTATCATCGCAACGGCAAATGGTGGCTCTGGCGCACCAAGCTACCAAAGCACAGGGACTGCATCTGGTGGCACTGTATCCTTCAACACAGGTGTTGTAACCTTGCTGTCAAACATTGCAAGAACTGGTGGTAGTGCAACAGTTAGTTCTGGTCAATACTGTGCTGGCGCTGGTGTCAGCTTCTTTGGGGATAACGGCGGAAATACAACGGGATCAAATGGCGCAACTGGCGGAAGCCCCTATGGTCAGCCCCCTAGCACCTCTGATACAAGGTTAATTATGAATTTAAACCGCACATTCGGCTTCCTAGGTGGACCGGGGGCGTTCAATGGCGATCCGCAGGCATCAGTTACCGCTGGTGATGGGGGTTTGTTTTCTGGCGGAGGCGCTGTCCAGTCTAATGGAGGCGGTGCAGCAGGGGACGGTGGTATAGGTGGTGGCGGTGGCGGCGCTAGATGTGATAATTCCCGCACTCCCGGTGCTGGTGGCCCCGGTGGTTTGTTTTGGAGTAAGTTATAATGACTATTGTTGAAAGAAGTTGGGTCATTAAGGACGCAGATGATAACGTCATCAACACCTTTGAAGGTGAGGCCAACGATGACTTCATCGGTCAAGAATGGGCTGACGGGACTGTTATTTCTTCTGTTGAGCAGTTGCCTGATGTGACGATAGAAAGCGATGAGCCTTCCCTTTATGATCTTTTGCGTAAAGATAGGGACAAAGCATTAGTTGCTTCTGATTGGACACAGTTCAACGACAGCCCACTAACAGATGCTAAAAGGCAAGAGTGGGCCACCTATCGCCAAGCCCTTCGTGACTTACCAGCGAACACAGATGACCCCGCAAACCCAGTTTGGCCAATTCAGCCTTCCTGATTTACTACTGGAAGCCTTTGTGTTAAATTGCAGGGGCATATGCTAACACAACCTTCGGAGGCCGATCATGGCAACTTTTAATAAGGTGAACGATTTCGTTGCAAACGCCGTTCACAACATGGACTTAGAAAGCGATCAAATCGTTGTAGCTCTGTCCAACACTTCACCAGCTTCAGAGTCCAGCAACCCTGCCACTGACGGCAATGGTGTCCTGGCCAATGTCACACAGATCGCTTACACGAACTTGTCTTCACGCAATGTGACTACATCTTCGTCCACGCAGACTGGCGGCACATACAAGCTGGTCCTCGCTGACATTACGTTGACATCTTCCGGCGGCTCAACAGGCCCGTTCCGCTATGTGTACATCTACAATGACACAGTGGCTACTCCTGCTGACGCCCTGATCGGCTATTATGACTATGGTTCATCCTTGACCCTTAACGATGGCGACAGCTTGACTGTGGATTTCTCTGCCGCGAATGGTGTCCTGCAAATCGCATAAGGTGACTCAATATGGTGACGCTCGCAAACCGAGTTAAAGTTGAGACCTCGACAGGCACCGGGACAATAACTCTCGGTGCCGCAGTCGATGGTTATCAGGCATTTTCAGCTGGCGGCGTTTCCGATGGCGACACTGTTCGCTACACCATTGAGGATGGCGATGCTTGGGAGATTGGCTCAGGGACTTATTCTTCTGGCACTCTCACACGGGTTCTGGATGAAAGCTCGACAGGCTCTCTGCTCAACCTCTCTGGCGATGCTGTTGTCTATGTGACAGCCGCAGGTGAGGACATTCAACAGCCCCCTTCTGAGGGTCCGTTTGTTGATGGCGACAAGACCAAGCTGGACGGCATTGAAGCCACGGCTGACGTAACTGACGCTGGCAATGTGAACCCGTTGGTTGATGCCCACCTGAATATCTCCTCTGCTACCACTGGTGAATACCTTAGCTGGACAGGCTCGGACTACGATTGGGTTGCTGTCTCTGGCTACACCGATGCTGACGTTGACACCCACCTTAACACTGGCACTGCTTCCTCTGGTGAGGTGCTGTCGTGGAACGGTAGCGACTATGATTGGGTTGCCGCTGGTGGTGGCACTGCCCTTGAGTTGTATGCTGAAAACCCGTCTAGCCCTACTGCTCCCTCTGCTACTGGCACGAATGCTGTGGCGATTGGCAATCAAAGTATAGCCGCTGGGACAAACAGCATCGCTCTGGGTAGGTCAAGGGCTGGTAACACAGACTCCTTCGCAACAGCTATAGCCAACAATACGTCAAGCTATGGCGCTACTGGGGCTACCTCGGTGGCTATGGGAGGATTTGCTAAGTCTAGTAATAGCAACTCTATAGCCATTGGAAGAAACTCTCAAGCAACGGGCAGCGGGTCTGTTGCTATTGGGGGGCAAGGTGGAGGTTCAGAACCTATTTCGACTGGCTCTGCCTCTATCGCTATCGGAATTGGAACAAGGGCTGATAGTTCCTTTTCAATGGCGCTGGGCAGTCGTGCGGTTGTGGGTGGCATTCGCGGCAAACAGGCTTGGACTGGCTACGCAATTTCAGGCAATAGTGATGGCGCTTCACAATCTGGGAAGATGGTTCTTGCACGGAATACAACAGATGCAACGCCCTCTGCTTTAACGACATACAGCAACCCATCAACCACCAACCAAGTCATCCTCCCCAACAACAGCGCCTACGCCTTCCACGGCACTATCGTAGCCCGTCAGCAAGCCTCTCAAGGCACTGCATGTGCAGCATGGAAGATCGAAGGGCTGATCCGCAGGGAAGGCTCGGCAGGCACGACTGTGCTGGTCAACAGCGCCACGACTGTCTTGGATAACACACCAGCGTGGGGCATGACGCTCTCAGCAGATACAACGAACGGTGGCTTGAAGATCGAAGTCACTGGTGCAGCGGCTACCAACATTCGGTGGGTCGCCACCGTCCACACCAGCGAGGTTACATACTAATGGCTATTCAACTCGACCTGACTGACAGTCAATATGGCACACCTTTCTCTGGTGCTTACTTCCGTATCGTCACTGCTGCGGTATCCCGTATGCGTGAGGGCGGACCCAAGTTCACCGTGATGATTGATGTCGCTGGCTACGCTACAGCTACACCTGACGATGATACTCGTGAGGTAGACTTCCGCCGCTACCACGCTGACTTGGCTGACGTAGAAGCATCTGCTGGTGCTACATTCCTCGACAAGTGCTACACTTGGGTAATGACACAGGACGACATGAATGGGAGCGTTGCAGTATAATGAGCATTGTCATCGACTACACAAAGGGCTTCTTTGAGCCATCACCTGCTGGTGAAACAGTCGGTGACATCACGTCTAGCACCCTCGACCTGTCCACGGGCAACGTCTTCTCGGACGCCCCTGCTGCCAACGTGACCTATGTGTTCAGCAACCCGCCTGCCACTGGCACTGCCTACGGCTTCACGCTCAAGGTCACGCCCTCTGCCACCGTGACGATCACTTGGCCTGCCTCGGTTGACTGGCCCGCTGGAACGGCTCCTACGGCCCCTGCGAGTGGCGAGACGGATGTGTTTGTGTTCTACACCCAAGATGGCGGCACGACCTACTACGGCTTCGTTGCTGGTGAGGCTATGGCATGAGTATTGCACGGAGGCTGATGGGTGTGACGAAGGGTGTCGAAAACCTACTATTAAACTCGAATCCTTTTTCAGGAACATCAAACTGGGTCGGTGTTAATGCTTCGCTGTCGGAAAGTGGTGGGGTTTTAGCCGTAAACGATAATGGGGCGTTTGGTGCCGGGCAACAAGCAGTGGCTGTCACTCCCGGTGCTTCCTATAGACTCTCTGGAATAATTTATACGGACGGCACTGCAGGTCAAATCGCTGTATTGGGCATAAAGCAGGGAGATAGGGAAAATATAGCCGAGTTGTCTGATCTTCAAGACCCAACACCTGGTTATCAGGGAACAGCGCCTTTTGCAGCCAGCTTTGAGTTTACAGCTACTCAAAGTTTTGTAACAGTTAAGCTAGTTTCAGTTAGTGATAATATCTCGTATTTTGAGAATGTAACGCTAACCCCCACATAAAGGAAACCAAATGCACCTAAAACTCACAAACGGCACCCCAGCCAAATACACACTGGGACAACTGCGCCGTGATAATCCGCACACCAGCTTCCCCAAGCTGATCCCTGATGACGTGCTGGCAAGCTATGACGTGTACCCATACACACGTCCTGTTGCACCTGAATATGACAGCCTTACACATAGGCTGACGGAGGGTGCTTTTGAGCAAGTCGATGGTGGTTGGGTGTTGCCCTATGTGATCGAGCAGCAACTGATTGAGCAAGCAGAACACAACATCCGATCCCGCCGTGATGGACTGCTGCAAGAGACTGATTGGATCGTCATCAAGTCTTATGAACGTGGCCAGAACATTCCTGCTGAATGGGAACTGTATCGACAGGCACTTCGTGATATAACAGAACAAGCAGGCTTCCCATATGAAGTCACATGGCCAACGAAACCGTAGGAGTAACCGATGCTTGGCTTTGCACCACTAGCCTCGACAGCACTAGCCGACGACATAGGCTTCGCAGCTTACGATTTAGTCGCTGATGCGGGGTCATTTGTTGCGACAGGTCAAGATGCAAATTTCGCTACTAGCGAAATCATCGGCACAGGTGTGTTTACTTGCACGGCTCAAGATGCTGGCCTATTTCTCACCAAGGTTGCTGATGCCGGATCGTTTTCAGCCACTGGGCAGGACGTTGGCTTTAGGTTTGACGCCAAGGTCATCGCGCAACAGGGTACGTTCCTGATCTCAGCACAGCAGGTTACAGACAGCACTCGCAAGGTTGCTGCGGTCGGCCAATTTGCGCTGGAGGGCCAGACAAGCGGCCTGAACTACCCGATGGCCGCTGACAATGCGAGCTTTTCCATCACTGGCCAGGTCAGCGTGTTCGGCGTTACAATGCTTGCTGGCAATGGCGCACTGGCGCTGGCAGGTCAGGCTGCGAACACAAACACAAGCATAGCTTCTGACAACGGCTCGTTTGCGGTCACTGGTCAGGAAGCAAACCTTTTGCCAGTTGTCATTCTAAATGTTGATGCTGGTATATTCACCCTCACAGGTCAGCAAAATGATCTGACCCGCAACTATGCCTTCGCCGTTGATGCTGGCGCATTTACGCTAACTTTCACTGACACTGACACGGCGACAAGCATTAAGGCCGACGCTGGCCAGTTTGCGCTGACGGGGCAAGATGTGGTTCTGAATGTCGGCGAAACCCTCAACGCAGATGATGGCGCATTTGTTGTCACGGGCCAAGACATCAACTTTGATGTCAGCGACAACTTTGTAGCAGAGGCTGGCATCTTCAGCCTCAACACAGAGACCGTTGCGCTGAAGGCTCGCTTCCACATTTACCCTGACGCTGGTAGCTTTGCGCTACAGGGGCAAGACGCTGACTTCATTGAGTCTGAGGTTATCGTTGCCGAAACTGGCAACTTTGCGCTGACAGCAGGTGAAGCACAGTTAATACCAGTGCTGACCCTGCCTGCCGCAGCTGGCACCTTTGCGCTGGCTGGTCAGAACATTGGCATCGGCCAATTCTTCAGGATTGATGGCGTTGGCGTATTTACGCTTGATGGCCAAGATGTCGGTATCAACTCTGGGCGAGCCAGACGTTTTGAATATGCCAACAAAAATACTAAAGCCGTGCTGTCGCAAGCCAACGCAAATAGTGTTATAGTCACTGCAAGTAACAACGAGGCCGCTTAAAATGAGCTTTCAGATCAAAGAAAACGACACAACGCCGTCATTACGAGCGTCTTTGCTTAATGGCAGCGGAGACCCGGTTGACCTTCTGGGGGCGACCTTACGATTTCACATGCGCCCTATAGGTAGCACAGCGGTCTCAATTGACAGCCCAGCATCTATAATTAGTGAGGCTGGTGGGATTGTTCAGTATGATTGGGTTGTGGGAGACACAACTCAAATTGGCTCATATCAGGCTGAATTTGAAGTAACTTATTCCGATGGAAATGTTGAGACATTTCCAAACAATAGTTACATCAGCATCGAAATAAAAGACGATATTGCATAAAGGAGTTTACTAAAATGCAAGACGAAACTCCCTGGCATCTCAACAAGTCAATACCGTTGAGCTTTATACTGGCTATCGTCGGTCAAACTTTGGCGCTGGTTTGGTTTGTTTCTTCTTTAAATAGTGCGATTGATAACAACACGCGGGACTTGATGCGGCATGATGCAAGATTAAACGCGCTGGAGAAAATTGTGCAGTCCCAGGCCGTCACTATGGGCCGTATAGACGAAAACATTAAATCCATCCGGCAGATGATGGAAACCAGCAGACGTCAATAAAATGCTCTGCGCGCTGGCCATTGTGAGCTTCGGACACGCATGGGTGCCGGGCGTAGGCAATCTTGGCAAAAAGCAGGGGAAGTGGTGATGGATAGCAAGGCTATGATGGGTGTGTTATTTGCTGCACTTCTGGCTTTGCTTGGCTGGAATATCTCAACGACCCATGAATTAACGCTGCAAGTGCAGAAACTGGAAATCATACTATTGAGTGATGCTTTCGCTAATTAGGGGCTGACAATGACAATACTTGATGACTGGAAAATTCTCCCGCGACTGATGATGCTGGCAGTCACTGTGCTGACCTATCAGGCGGTGCATTGGTTCATGTCGCTACCTGATCCCAGCGTTGCCCAGTCAGGGCTTGTCAGCGTCTGTATGGGGGCGCTCACAGGCTGCTTTGGCATCTGGATGGGTAAAGAGTCCAAAACCACTGTAACTCCCACCAAGATCGTGCATGAAGAGAGGTATGACAAATGAGCTTTCTCAGCGATCTAATAGCGCCAGCCACCGAGCTTGCAGGCAAGTTCATCCAAGACAAGGATCAGGCCGCACGGCTGGCGCATGAATTAAGCACGATGGCCGACAAGCACGCTCAAGAAGCCATGCTTGCGCAGATAGAAGTCAACAAGGCTGAAGCGGCCAGTAGCTCAGTGTTTAAGGGCGGCTGGCGTCCGTTTATTGGATGGGTTTGCGGCGCTGCGTTTGCATACCACTTTGTCTTGCAGCCATTCATCGTCTTCGGAGTTACCGTTGCTGGGGTCGAAATACCGGAGTTGCCTACATTCGACATGGGCAGCTTGCTGACAGTTATGATGGGGATGCTCGGCTTGGGCGGCCTCCGCAGCTACGAAAAAAAACAGGGGCTAACGAAATGAGCAAGGCAATGGCAACGCTCCAAGCTAAAATCGGGTCAACGCCTGACGGTGAGTTTGGTCCGAATACTGCGAGAGCAATCGCAAAACACTTCAGCCTATCCCCGGCGCGTGGCGCTCACTTGATGGGTCAGGCATCGCACGAAAGCGGAGGCTTCAAGCGCACCCGTGAGAGCCTGTATTACAGCACGCCAGAACGCATCCAAGCTGTCTGGCCATCTCGCTTTCCAACCGTTGAGGATGCGGAGCCGTATGCAAGAAACCCGTCTGGGCTTGCTGGCAAGGTCTACGCTGGCCGCATGGGGAACGAAAATGAAGCACAAGCCAGCCTGTACATTGGTCGAGGATTTCTTCAGTTGACAGGGCGCAATAATTATCGCTCCTTTGCGTCAGACATGGGTGTGCCAAAGGTTATGACCGACCCAGACTTGGTGGCTGACGAATATGCCTTCGAGACTGCGCTGTGGTTCTTCAGTAAGAATGGATTGTTTGCCATTGCCGACGAGGGCGTAACGGATGACGCCATCAAGCGCATCACGCGCAGGGTGAACGGCGGCTATCACGGGCTGGATGATCGAAGCAACCAGAGCAAGAAAATCCACACTTGGCTTTTAGCTTAGTCCGGTTAGCTAAGTGGCCAGGCAAGATCAGAAGGCCAGCGCGGCGGTAGGTAGGGCTGGGGAGCATTTAGCTCTTGCCTACTTGTCGCTCGCTGGCTACATCTGCACGCTGTGCCAGATCAAAGATCACGATGCGTATATACAAACGGACACACAGACGCTGACCTTACAGGTTAAAACCGCAAGCAAGACGCACAAGACCACCAACAGGTACGCATTCCACACACCCAAAAAGAACGTAGGCGTGTCAGATGTGTTTGCGTTTGTGGCAATTGATTTGGGCGCTGTGGTCTTCCGCCGGGGGGATGGGCTGACTTCTGTGACAACATACATTTCGCCAAAGGAATTTATGGATGAAGAGCAGTCGATGCAAAAAACATTCGACAGCTTCAAATAACCGCTTGTGACCGAGTGCGGCTTTGATTACAAAGTCTGAGTGGGTGGCTATCATCACAAGATAAAATCGACTTACCACGGGAATGGTGGTTGTTTAGCCTAGTGTGACGTTGCTACCAAAAAAGCGCCACCTTTTTAATCTCAACGGCCACCCACACGACTTCAAAATATAATGCCCACCAGCGCCATCAAGCCAGCGCCGCTGATGAAGCCAATGGCGCATCCAAGTGCGCCTGCAATGTGCAATTTGCGCTCCAGCTCTTCGTCAGTCATCTAAACTCTCCGATAATTTCATGTGATGCTTATTAGCGTAAGTGTGGATTCGGTGACAATTTGAACATAAAATATGACACCTTTCGATCTCAGCCTTTATGTTTTTTATTACCCCCTTTTTAACAAGCTGAGACACAGTTTTGACTTTTTGGGACGGATCAATGTGGTTAAATTCAAGTGCAACTGGATGCTCATTAAATCCACAACGACTACAACCCTTGTTCATTTTGTAATTATCCACATATGCCTTGGCCAACGCCACTCTAACCACCTCCAATTGCCTAGGGCGCGTTCTCATCACTCACCCTCCTCAAAACAGTTATTCAACGGCTGAATAGGCTGCTTGCTGAACACCCAGCGCCACTGCGGCTTGGTGTAGCCAGGAACCTTAACAAAATCGCGCACGCGGTACAGTTTTCCAGCGTCCGCCATGTTGTTGAGATAGCTTGAGGTGCGCGCAATGCTGTCATCAAGCATACCAGCCCCCTCAGAGGCCGTAATGCGCTGGTCATAACGCAACATGCGGAAAAGATGCTCACCCTGCTCTATACCGTGCTGGCGGCGTCTCTCGGCCAGCTCAACGGCGCTGGGGTGCATGGTTGACTTGCGAACCTGCATAGATGGCAATGGATCGCGATTGCCCAGCTTGTGCTGCAACTTCTCAAACTCAAGCAGGCAGTGGCCGTAAGTGATTTCATAGCGTTCATGCTTGTTCATCACACCCTCAAGGCTGGCCTTCAATCTGGCTTCGGCAGATCGCTGATCGCGGACCTTAGCTTCTCTAGCAGCGCGCTTTGCTCTTGCAGCCTCTGCTGCAACGCTGGCCTCATCGCTGTCTTCGGTTCCGACAGCAGGATTGAGTTCACTCTTTCCAGCCGTTTTATATATTGCATTATTAGGTCCATATTCACGACGTTTCCTTTTCAGTTTGATGTTAAGTTTGTTGATGATCCGACTGATCGTGCCAGGCGTGACGCGCAGAAAGTCTGCGATTTCCGTTTGCGACATATCCATCTCGGCGCACTGGATAACCTGGTCAATCAATTTTTCTGAGTTGCTCATTCGTCTTCCTCCAACGGCTCAATCTTGCCATCGCCATTACAATTATCGCAAGTTTCAATTTCACATCCAAAGTCGCCATGCCAAGTTGCGCTTTGGGCAACCCAGACTTCGCGCTCAACAGTTCCATCACCATCGCACTCAGGGCAGTTAATTAGATTGCTCACGATCAAACCTCCACAAAATCAGAGGCGTTCATGGCCCACAGGATAAAGTTGGGTTTGGTCAGGCCGACGCGGTTATAGACAGCAGCCTTGGCAATGCGTCCGGCGGTAAAATTGCGCTGGGCCGAGTTACCTGCGGTTTTGCTGTCAATGTTAAGATAGTCAGCAATCTCGGCGGTGGTGCAGTATTTCGTCTCACCAATGTAGGCAAAGACAGCCTTGTCGAGCTTCTGCGGCGACAATGGCTCCGGCTCCGGCTCTGGCAGCTCAATGACCTCTGCGGTGGTCTCAGGCTGCGGGAACTTAACACCGTTTTCAATCTTGATCGCCATCCAAGGCGTCGAGCTGGCCTTGTCAGAGTAATTGGGGATCAAGACAACATTAATGCTGTCGCCAGCGTTCACTGTGTGGCCCTCGATGACACCTGCCGGGATAAACACGCCCTCAGTGGTCTCTGGGTCATAAGCAAACGCAAAACCGTGAAAGTGTACGTTGGTTACGATGATTGATTTAGTGTGCATTACATTGTTCCTTTGATAAGTAATGGGATTGCAAAGAGGGCGATGATGAAGACGATCTCGCCAGCGATTTCAAGTTTATGTTTCATTGTTCGTTTTCCTTGTGCTGGTGGGGAGCCTAAGCTCCCCGATTGTGTTAAAATTTTGCGGATTTCAATATGCCTGACTTACAGGCTTCGCGGTTCCAATCGGTGGTCCCGATAACTTCCCACCACCATTCTGTTTGCGCCTCTGGATGACCCTCATGCCAAACAGTGTAATACTCGCCTGTGCAGAAACAGATTGCGCCAGCGCCAAAATCTTCTGCCTTAATCGCGTGGTTTTTGCCTTCCATCATGTTGGTGGCTCCTGTTTGCCAAGTCCACTTAGTGCCAGCTTTGCCGCCAGCAACAGGATCAACATTTTGAGGATTGGCCAGCTTTACTTTGAACGTGCTGCCATTTTTCTCGACGAGCGAGCCGCCAGTAGAATTGGCAATTGCGATGTCGCCAAGTAAGTCGCCCTTTGTGCCGTTTGTAAAATCAAATACTTTCATTGTTGGTTCTCCCAGTTTGAGTGGGGAGCCGAAGCTCCCCGTGTTGATTAGATAATGGCGCACGGCTTATGCAGCTCACCATTGTGCATCACGCGGCGGATCGCTGCGGAGGCGTTACCCATTGACTTAACCCAAGCGTGGGCAAGGTCGCCAGCGTGACCGAGGTCGTCAGCGTCAAGCTCAACGAAACGATCAGCAACAT
>Ga0209504_1001498_pt1 | contig 17489 bp, 31 predicted proteins | sample COGITO_mtgs_1005_FD_184791 | JGI IMG/M metagenome (GOLD analysis project Ga0209504, IMG submission 184791) | Pelagic marine microbial communities from North Sea - COGITO_mtgs_100511 (SPAdes) (version 2) | ecosystem: Environmental > Aquatic > Marine > Epipelagic ...
TGGAGCAGTGCACTCCTTTTATTTCGATATGGCCAGTCATGCCTTTAGCTATTGTTATGTTTTCTTTTACAAAGTCTAGGATTTCTTTATCTGTTAGTTTCATTGTTTTCACCCTTTAGCTTTTCTCCTCACCCTCAAACACCACTTCCTGCAACAGTTTAGCTAAGTACCACTGAGCCTTCTGTAAGTCTTCTGCTGGCTTACCCTTGTAGTCGTAACGCCAGAGATACTTCATGCAGTTTCCCTTGAGGTAGCCCTTGAAAGCTTCAGGAGTCATCGACTCTTCAATGGCTTCAATACATTCAATGTTTCCAGTGTTATAGTGCTTAGGCGAACCTACCATGTCTTCTTCTTCTTCTTCATAAAAGATTTGTGACTCTAGTTCTTCCTTCGACATTTCTTTTTCTTCTTGGGCTGCATCAAGATAGACCTTCATCAGAGACTCATCTATTGTAGGAGTTGGCACCTCCAGTGCTGGGTGTTTCTTTCGTAGTCTATCCCACATTTCTGGTGTTGCGTTATTAATACTCATTGTCCAATCCTCTGTTTTGAAGTTTTCGAGTGCGTTTAAAAGGCTCTGCTTTAGCGTGTTTTGATAGTGCTGTATCAAGCCGTTTAAGTTTCTTTTTCTTCTTTCGTAAGTACCTGTCTCTTCTTTCATCTTTTCCATACTCTATCTCAGTCATCGAAAGTTTCTCGCTTGTCTGCGTTAATCCAACTGTCCGGTATACTGTCCTCGCTATACCATCTAAATCCTTTGGAGCTTGCCCACTCTCCGTGAGATCTTTTCGTTCCGTCTTTGCGCCTAGTAGCTTGAGGCATCGGAGCGCTGGGGTTAGCAAACAAGAACACTAGCTCAACATCATCCGGCAACACCTTGCTTATCCAAACGTACTTGCTGTATTCCGCAAAGTCCCAGAACCTTCCCTTGGCTTCGAGCAGTATCTTCTTCCCGTCAATCTCTCTTACAAAGTCTGGCTCGTACTTGTGGTCAACTGTGTAAGGAATTTTATCAACGTGAAAGCTCCATGAATCTAAAATGCCTGAGTGCAGTTCATATTCCCAGTTAGAATCGTAACCTGTAACTATGTCTTTTTCTACTGGCCGTTTAACTCTTGATTTACGGTAGCCCCGCTTTACCTTTTTCAATGTATTTGAGCCTCCCTTCTTTCTAGTTCAGCAGCTATAAGAACTCCAAGAGCTGTTAAGAAGTCTGAATCTATATCAGCTATCGAGCCTTTCTTGGCGTATAAGAATTCCCCCATCATAACAAGCATCTGTTCTATAGACATGTTTAACCTTCCACTTTTCTAAGCAAATGATTGATGGTGAGATCTTCAAGTTTAACAGTAGGAAAAATCTTTAGCGCTTGTTTAATTTTCTTCTGTGTCCACTTTTCAGTGTAGGCGTTTAACAAAAACTTACCTCCTCCATAAAAGTGTGTCTGTTCAGGAAGAAGCTCTCTAAAAGTTTTTAAATTTACTTTGTCTGCCTCTTCTTCTGACAGTATTGAGCGCAACCAAGTAACAATTATCTTGGAGGACTGGAGTTTAATACGCTTTGATTTTTTACGGTTCATAAAAATTCTTCCACTTTAGGTTCTGCTACCACTTTGGTTAAGTGTGTGTAGCCATTTGAGTATTTGAATGTGCGTAAGCCTTGTCCATCATTAGAGTCTTTAAAGCATTCGTACTTATACTTGCACCAGCCACAGCCTTTAGCTAATTTCATGTTACCTTTCTTGCCATCTGGTATTGGATCATAACAAATAGCAGGAGGAACATCAAGCTCTAATGCAGGAAGTAGTTTATCAATAGAAGATTTAATGTTTGGCTTATCTAGATCGTCCGGGATATACATGCACAACTCACCGCTCTCTTTGTTTAACACCAAGAACCCGCCGCCTTCTGTGCCTTCTGCTGCCTCGTATCCTGCAAGCTGTCCTAAGTAACCGAAGGGATCGTCTTGTGCTAAGCGCCCTTCTTTAAACTTGTTGAATGCAAAACGAGATGCGGTCTTAACATCAACCACTTCGCCATTAATCTTGCAGTCCATGTGACCCACGATGCCGTTAACTGTAACTTCTTTCTGCTCGTCTGTTACTTCGTAGTCCACCATGCGTACTAACATCAATACAATCTCTTCAAGCAAGTGACCGTACAAGAACTTAATCTGTGTCGGGCCATCAACACCGCCACGGCCTTTAGGATCACGCTTCTCGTACCAAAGCTGTCTAGCAGGCTTACCTACGTTAGACATCCGAACAGTGAAATCAGAGTCTCGTTTCCGTGGTGTTGCCCAAGACATCAAGGCTTCTTTCATTCCTGATATAGTCCGGTCAATGTTCTCTTCGGTGAGTGATAAAGGCTTGCCATCGTCTGATAGCTTCTCAAGCTCGCTGTAAATTTCAGGTACTAATAGATGTAAGCTCATTGCTATACGCCTTCTATTGTTTTAATTGTATTCTTTATGACGCTTAGTTCTGCTTTGAACCACTCGCCTCGATGTTCTGAATCTTTTAATAGACTATGTACTATCTTTTCTGCTTTCTTTCTATCCTCAAAGTACTTACAGTATTCTACAGCATAGTCTCTAAAAGGTGAAGAGGTTTGATACTGTGCGCATCTATCATAGGCATCAACAGCCATCCCAACTTTAAACCACCCTTCCCAAGATGGGTTAGAGATTATATATACATAGCCTTCAACAATATCTGAATACTGATTCAGTGCTGAGAAAGCTGCTCCTTCAAAAGTTTTAAACCTTCCCGGAGAATGTAACGGATGAGTCTTTGGAATTTCTTTTCCGTTTACATACATCCTCAGAGCGTCCCTAGCTTTAACTGCTGAGGGGGTATCTTTGTAGTAGTAAGGCTTATTGGTTCTAGGATTAATGTTCATTTTGTTTCTCCAAAAAAGTTATATTGTATGGGGTTAGTGTGTTTCACTCCAGTTGTCTCCAACATTATAGTCTCCGTCTAAAGGACAAGTGAGTTCAAGTATCTCTCCAGCTTTAACAATAGCTGAAACACCTAGCTTACCAACAGCGTCTGCATGTTCTTCGCTGCATTCTATCTGCCACTCATCGTGGACATTGGCTACAAACTTAGCATCTAATCCATTCTGAACTATCATCTTTTGTAAAATAATAAGTGCCTGCTTCATAACAATAGCACCGGCCCCTTGTAACAATGTATTAAGTGCTGAATGCTCAGACCTAACGGTCAGCTTGCGACCATCTAATGCTTTAACGAATCCGCTTTTAGCTTCTCGCTGTACTCTATCCGTAAGAGCCTTGAATGATGGGAGATTATCAAAAAAGCGTTGTCGAAGTCCTTTACCAGCTGCTCTACCTCTTCCAGCCACAGACCCAAGCTTTGCATCTCCTGCTCCGTACAAGAGGGCATAGATGAAAGTCTTTGCCTGATTTCTCGATTCAAGCCCTGCAAGTTTTTGATTAGCGGTGTGTATGTCTCCGTTAAGGATTTCATTTGTGTAGCCCTCGTCATTTAAATAGTGTGCAAGCATTCGAAGTTCTAAGCCAGAAGCATCAATACCAACAAGCTTATAGCCCTTTGGTACAGTCCAACAAGATCTACATTCAGTACCATAAGGTGAGTTGCTGCTTGGGATCTGTGCCATGTTAGGATGAGAGTGAGTCATGCGGCTCGTAACTGCACCATTAGGATTAACATAGCCGTGGACTCTCCCGGTTTCTTCGTTAAGTTCTTTTATCCAGCTTTTAGTTTGAGCCAAGCGCTTCTGCAACATAAGATACTTAGCGATCATTGCAGCCTGTGGGATGTTCTTAACTCTACTGAGCGTTCCTTCATCTACAATCGGCTGTCCTGTGGGTGTGTGCTTAGTGGGCTTCCAGCCAAAACGAATCAGGTATTCTCCGATCTGTTTTCTAGAACCTAAATTAAACTCTGTCTCAGTGTGCCGTGCAATCGGCTTAGAGTCCATGTCTAAAGTTAAGCGCTCATATTCTTCTGCGGTTAAGCGTGTACCATTTCCGTGTTGGTCAGTCGCTGTCTTAGCTAGTGAGCCAGTAGCTGTAAACTTTGGTGAGAGTATCTGAGTTGTAATGACAGGCCGGAACTCTTCGTGAACTTCTACTGTAATGTCATGCAGCTTAGTTTCAAACATAGCCATCAGGCCCATGACCTTCTCAACGTCCAGTACAAACCCGTTGCTGCGTTGCTCGTCAATGATCTTAGCTACTGCGTGTTCAATCTGTACTGATTGTGGTGTGAACCCACGGCTCTCACGCTTCAAAGCTTCATAGACTTTAGTATTCAGCAGCACATCGTTCTTACAGTACTCTAACATCTCAGGGCTGTAGACATCCCACGCATCTTCTTGTTGTCCGAAGTCTCCTTTCTTGAATCCCAATCTGTAGCCCCATCCCTCTAAGCCATGGTTGCCCTCTCGTGTTGGGTTAAACAAACGTGATAGAACTAATGTGTCAACAATCTTCTTGTCAAACAGATCAAGACCAGCAATCTTTTTAATTGCAGGGATGTCATAGCCTATTAAGTTGTGTCCAATTAGTTTAGTTGCAGTACGCAACAGTTGATAGCCTTCTTCTAACTGGGTGTTATCAAACGTAAACACATCCATAGTGTCTACGTCTTGCGCCACGATACAATGGATCTTCGTAGGGTTTAAGCCATCTGCTTCTATATCAAATACTAAGTTACTCATATTATATCTCCGTCAAACTGGTCAGCATCATAGTCACTTATTTCTTTCAAGCGTCCCGTTGTTCCATCATACAACAGACTACATGCTACTCCAACATCGCCGGTGTATCTAGACTTTAACACTCTGACCTTGGTGGTAGAAGCCTCGATGTCATCCTCTGATTGTTGATTACGCTCAAGTGCAATCACGCAGTCAGATAACTGAGCAATAGACTGTGAGCCTCTGAGATGTGACAGACCTGTCTCGATACCGTTCTCATGTCCACGGTTGCCTTCAACTCTACGAAGATGGGACACTAGGATCATGCCGCACCCTGTCTCTTCTACCATAGTTCTAAGGCGGTGCATGATACCATCAATAGCTTTACGCTCATCGTTCTCAAGCGTAGACAGTACAAGCATGTGAAGGTGATCGACTACAAGCCATTTACAATCTAAGCCAATGATCATGTAGCGTAGCTTGCTGAAGATGTCATCGAGATTGTTGACACCGTGGTGAGCATGAATCCAAACACGTCCTTCGTTCTTACCCATGAATACTTTCTTGAAGCATTGGTCTAACTGATCATCTGTGAACTTAGACTTAACGCTATCAAGGTGCAGCTTAGCGTTAGCCTCTACTGCCATGATACCTTCAGCAGTACGTGACCAGTTCTCTTCAAGAGCTACGACACCTACATTATCTTCTGTGTTCTCGATCAACCAGTGTTCTATCTCACGAGTAACAGATGACTTACCTAGACCTGTGCCGCCGGTGAGAGTAACTAACTCGCCAGCTCTCATGCCTTCTAGCTTTTTATTTAAGCCGTGCCAAGGGTAGGGGATAGCTGTTTTCTTTTCTGTTCTGAGCTTCTGGTATGCACCAAGCTGGTCAGATAGATTCAATACACCGGAGGGTGTGTAAATTTTAGCGTCCCAGAAAGCACTGACATATGCGGCGTGTCTACCTTGACGCAACATATCGTTGGCATCTTTGTAGTCCACAGGCAATGTCATTATCTTAGCTTTGCCGGGTGTTAATAGTTTTGCAATTGCTTGGGCTGCATCTTTGCCGGGCTTGTCATTGTCAAAGTTGATGACAACAGAATCAAAGGACTCAAGGTATTCTAAGTTTTCTTTAACATCTTTAATGCCACCCTGTGCTCCTGACTTTATGGATACGGCTGGCCATTTGCTACCCATGAGTTCGTATGCAGCCATCGCATCACACTCACCTTCTGTCAGCGTCACGAACTTGCCGCCAGCCTTGAACAGGTTCTCACCAAACAATCCTACTTCTTTAGGGCTTCCTGTCCATGCAAAGTCTTTATTAGCTTTGCGTATCTTAGTGCCAGCAAACTCGTGGCCATTGTAATAGGGGTAGTAGTGCTTATCAATCTTACCGTTTACCAGCGTTGACTTAACGCCATATTTCTTTGCTGTTTCTAAACTAATCTTTCGATCTGTTAATGGATTAAAGGATTCAAAACCTTGTGTCTCCATGCTGCTATTCCTCTGATACGTTTTGAAGTCCGTTATAGTATCGTTATTTTGGGGCACTTCCGATGTGCTATAATTTTTAAAATATGTATTGCAGCTAAAGCAAAACCCAGCTCCTTTATCATCTAAAGAAACTGGGTCACTTCCGCCGCATTTGTTACATGGTAATTTATGCTTAACAAATGCCATCAGGGTTATTCCTCAGTGGTAATATCAGTTCCATCTTCCGGAGCAATACTCTCTTCGGTTAGGTGGTTAGTTTTAAGATCTTCAATGAGCGTCATGCTTGCTGCTTGCATCAGGCTTGCAGTCATTGTAGCTTCTCGAAGTCTTGCATCAGCATCCAGCAAAGCTTTTACAATTGCTTGGCCTTCTACTGAAAACAATTCGGTTTCATAATTTACTTCATCAAATGTAATAACACTCATAATTCATTCTCCATTTCGTCATCTTCAAAGGCATCAAACTCAGAGCCATCGGGTGAACCTACTTCTACTAGATCAAGTACTTGCATAGCTTGAAAGTCTAAACCCTTAAAGGTTGTTCCTTTCCAAACGCTTTCCCATTCTTTGTATTGTACTCGAACAACTGAGCCATTACCTACACGGGCATCCAGCGGATTCTTGTACTTGTCAACTAAACGAGGGCAATCACGAACCATACCGTTCGGCCCGTTGACTTTACGCTTGATGATAACAGCTCTGCCTTCGTCCATATTCTTTATAGTATATCCGCGCTTCTCGAAATCATCTGCTGTTTGATCATCAACTACAAGATTAACTGTATACACAGGCTCGTAGTTGGTGTTCGGTGTTGTAACACTTGCCCAATAAGCTGTGCCATTTACTATTGCCATGTTGCTTTCCTTCTGTTGGTTTAAAAATGTTTGAGAATTGTATCAGTTTAAATATTAAGTAGCAAGTATTATTTATTACCTGCTGCATCATCGTCCTTGTAGTCTGCTTCCTTTACAAAGATGCCGTCTACCATCATGCCCCGGCGATCCTTAATGTCTAGGTACGCATGGTCTATACAGTCTTTCAAGCTCAGATTGTTCCTGACACAAATATTAATCAGGATAACCATGATGTCTCCGATGTCATCAATGGGTGTCTTATTTTTGCAGATACTATCAGACAGCTCACCTAGCTCTTGGATTAGTTTAAGGACTTGCGCTTTGTCGCTAGATCCGTGGATCAAATTGCGAGCTAAGTGCCAAGACACTACCTGCTGTATTGATATTTCTATGCCTCTATTTTCTTCTATCATTGGTTACCTCCAGTATAGTTTCGTATTCAGTCCGGTCAATGATGTACTGAATCACGTTCTGCTCTCTTACGTTGTAAACTTTACAAGCTGTACTAAGCGGAACCTTGCCATCCGCTACATCTACTGCTGCCTTAGCTGTTGCAATTGCTTCGGGGCTAGGGCTTCCGCTCATTGTTTCTTGGAACATCTTTTCCTCTCCTCGTCTTTCATTATTTCTGAGGTGTGTAGAAATTTTAAGCTCAGTGCTACTCCCATCGTAGCTGCAAACAATAACAATATATCTTGCATGTTAACCTCTAGTTCTTAGGCTTCTCTGGTTTCTTTGGGTCGTCTTTAAGTTCTTTAAAAGTCTTTCTAAATATAGCATCAAAGTTATTATCAAACTTTTCTTTATCTACTGGGCGGCCTGCACTTCCTTTACCGCCGTGTGTTTGTCCTGTTGCCATCACTCTTCTCCGTCTAAGAACACTTGTCCGAATGTAATAACACAGAAGGGCAGAGATAAAACAATGCCCTCAAACTGTGCTGCCTCATAGTCACCGCCGTCGATCGTTACCCAGACAGCTCTCGTTGTGGTGAACTCTAAATCTAAACCCACGCCATTGCGCAGGTTCAAACTCAGGTTATAAATTCCAAATGTCTTAGTCATATTAAGCTGCCTTCATGTAGTGATTAGATTTAACAGCTTCTCGCACTAGCTGCTGTCGTTGATTCTGTACTGCTGCAATGTTCACTTCAGTGCTACGTCTAGATGTTGTTGCATGAGTTGACCAGTCAGTCAGTGCATTATACACGGCCCAGTAGTTATGTCCAAGTCGTTTAGAATAAACTGTTTTATATTTGTTCCAGATATATTCTAAGCTTGTGTTCTTTCTAGGCATGTCGTGCAAAACCATACCGGGCTGCGCTGTACCGTCAGCAATAATCTTCAAAGCTCCAGTACACTTTAACGCCTCAGCAAAGAACTTAAAAGCAAGCTCATCAGTGCAGCCTGTACCGTGCCACTGTTGCCACAGATCTCTTTCTTTGTGGAACATCTGCAAAGACTTAGTGATTACTCTACCACCATTCTCAATATCTAAAGACCTAGTGTGCTTGGACTTGTACACTGCAACCTCACCACCTACAAAGACTTGAAGATTTGTACAGGCAAACTGAATCGCAGCAGCACTAATCATGAAGGGCCATGTCCCATCGAATGAGGATATAGATAGGAGGCTCAGGGAAGCGTTGTCACCGTCTGAAGTCTTATAGGTATGCTCAGGTAGTCTGTACTGTACGAACGTCCTAGATCCATCGTGTGAAGTCCTAATAGTTTCTTCCATGTTGTTGATCGACAAGTCAGAACGCTCAATAATATTGCGAGTAACATCTATCATATGTTTAGGTGCTACTGGCTTGTATCCATGACCATGTACACCTAACTCTTGACCAGTATCTGTACGATAGATAACAGACTTGGAGCTAGGAAACTCAGTGCCATCATCATCAGCAAAATAAACTAAGGGTGCAGAAGCGATATCAAAGTCAGCTGAACCATAACCTCTCGACTTGATTGTGTTTAACGCAGTGTTGTTAGCAAACATCGGTGTAATGTTGTTCATTTTATTTCTCCAATATTGTATTTATGTGTTGACATAAGTTTTAAAGTTGTTAAAATACTTTAAAGTCCTTCAACATTATCTTCTAAAGGTTGTTCATAATCATCTTTAACATCTTTAAAGTTGATTGAATCTTCAAAGCATTTAAAGCATAAATCAGTTTGTTCATTATGTTGTTTAAACATTGTTAAACATCCACCGCATTCATAGTTAATAACTACCTCAACAGGTGATATGTCCACAACTTTCTTGTCATAAGGCTTATACATGCCTGATTTCTTGTTGCTTTCTGCATATTGCATAGCCTCTTCAGCGTTTTCTGCTGCTACATCTATGAAGTAACCACTTACTTCGGACATTAGCACCTTATAAACTTGTATTGGCTTCTCAATATCTATCTGCATCTTCAATTTATCTGTCATTGTTCACTCCAGTTATCAATTAAGGCTTAATTGTATATTATATTAAGCATTTTATACAGTATGTGCTATCAATTTCCTTCGCAACCAGCTATCTGAGAACACATCTACCTCGCTTTCTAAGGTGCAAGGCTCCCTTGTATAGACAGGTTTCAAAAAATCGTTATCAATTGGCGGGTTTTTGTATCTAGATCTACGATTATTTAAACATTTAACAGAAACACCAGAGACTTCAGAGTATTTTTGCATAGAATAACTAACTCCGGGTACTAGTGGTGGCATATCACCATAGAATTTGTAGTGTTTTTTGTTAGTTGGGTTCATTAGCAGCTCCTAAAAAAGTAATTATATAGAATGGCCCGCCACGCTGACCAATTTTATGTGCATCTTCTAAGGTTTCAGCGTACTGAGTACAGCCAAACTCACTAAAATCTATTGCCCACATATCTTTATCGCTCCATTGTTACTTTAAATTCTATTTCATCTAGGACACACCTAACAATCCGCTCAACCTCATAAGAATCTATGTCACCTAAGTCAGCCCCCACTAGTGCTGTGTCCACATAGTCTTTTACCATGTCTTCTATGCCAGATAGCGCATTGTCAATAGTTGTTTCTGTTGCATCGGCATCTGCCTTGTCTTCTATCGTACATTCTAGCTCAGATATTCTGTACTCAAAGTTTTCTAAGGCCTGCTCTGCTTCGGCTACATCAAAGTCTAAACCTTCTGTATCATTAAGTTTTTCTATCCAGCCTCGCTGTATTTCAATCATGTCGATAGCTCCACACAATCTCCGCTCTAGTTCAGCAATCCTGTTAGCATCCCGGATCTGTAAGCCTTCAAGCTGGTTAGTTTTAGCAATAATCTTCTCGTCTAAGTAGCGGTCAAACATTTCAAATAATTTATTCATTTTATTTTATCCTTTAATAATTTCAAAGATGTATCGGTTTTCTTCGGCTTTGTAAAAAGTATAGCGGCCTTTGCAATAAGCATTTGCAGCGGCAGTGACTCTGCTATATATGTTATCGCCTGTCTTACACTCTACCTCAAACCAGTGCCCACGCTTCATCGGTGCTAGAATATTTCTCCAATCTGAAGCTGGTTGCGTTGTTCTTTTTGGTGCTGGTCGAGTAGTAATTACTTTTATTTTTAAAGGTTTGGTAGTTTTCATAAGTTTATCCTCAAAGTATATCGTTAATATTAAAATTAGTAGTAAATATAGTTCGTGCCATGTCATAATCCCACTCTTCAGGGTAGTCACTCTCATTATGAGCAGCATTAATACCTGCTAACTCATCAGCACTGACCACCGGCTTAGCTTTACAGATAGTTCCTTTGCCTTGAATGCGTTGTCGTAATATCTGGAATACTGTACAGCCTTGAACCTTAAAGGCTTCAGCAGCTTCCATATACTTCATACCTATTACATCGTGTAACATATCATGTTCCCAAGGTTCGCCACAGTGAGGGCAATATAAATCAAACATAATCTTAATCCTTATAATTAATTTTAAATGTCTTGCCGAATAACCGTATCCAGCAAGCAGCACATACATATAAACCTTTGTGTATAACGTCAGCCTTTTTACCGCAGCTGCATTTAGCCAAGACTATTCTCCTGTCAGATAAGTATAATGAACTTCGCTAACATGATTAGCATCTCGCCACTTGGGAGACTTTGTAGCTAAGAAGCTACACCAGCTGTTCCATAAATTCTCAGTGCCATATTCGTGGCAGATCTGTATATAATTTCTAATCTTTTTGTTATTAGCTTCAAGACCTTTGACAGTCTTGGGATTCTTAGCAAGTGCAAAGTCTTTAGCGTCCAAGTTATACATCTTTATGTTATGGCTATCCATACAACCAACCAATCCTGCTGTTAACTGACACATAAACCCTGCTTTTGCTACACCTAAGCCATCAACTCTCAGGAATATCTTCATCAAGCTCATAGATTTACTAGCATCTGTCTTACTGCTGTTAATGACCGCCATCATTTGGCCATACATCATATGTTTATTGGCCTGAAGATACTGATAAGTCTTTTTCTTACCACCCCAGAGGGACTTTGCATTAGATTTATTGGTGCGGACATCTATTATTTGGGAGCCTATGTTCAACCAAGGCTGTCGAATGCTCAACACTGTCATTAAAGTTACATCGGCCATGTTATCTGCTGATTGTTGAGCATAGTTTTGTACCTGAATACCATGTATATTGTACATAATTGTCACCTGTAATTTGGGTTGCTGTTGTTTTGACGTTTTCAATAGTGGCATTTTGTGTTGCTGGCTGTCAACTCCTTTCCCTGAGCATAATGCGGTTGTGAAAGAGCGCATCATGCTCATGGGAAATAGTAATTAACGGAAAGCTCCCTTCGATTGCCATAATTCTGTGTTCAATTTGCAGCTAACATCTATCAAGTCCATTAAAATTCTACGATCTTTGCTGTCTATTGGCATTGAACAGACCCAAGTATATAGATCTTTAAACTCTTTAATGTTTTTAACATTCACTTCAGATAATTTCATAGTATATTTTCCTAGTTTTAAAGTACTTTAAAGGATTTTAATATCCTAACCACTGTAATACTTCAGTGGCCTTGTAAGTTTCTCGATCTCCTAAGTCTTTAAGGAACTCAGGAACTGAAACACCATGCTCAACGACCTCATCTATAGCTCTTTTCTTACTGATGGTTAGGCCTTTGGCTGATTCGTAATAGTCCATACTAAACACCTCCCTGAAGTACATATATAAATACACTTAGAATATAAGCAGCACCAATTGAAAGGCTAAAACAAGCCATTTCGATTATAAAGTCTTTCATTTTATACACCCTCCATAGTATTTAGCCATTGAAGTTCAAACACCTGAGGATATAGTTCTCTATTCCAATCAGATTCTAGTTTTGTTGCCCAGACCTTGCCAGTACTAGCACTATGTTGTGGCGGATTACCTCCAGTAACAATCCAAGCTTCGCCCCTAAAGTCTCTGATCAATTCGTTATGCACTACTCTTTCTCCAGTAGATTTATATACTAAGGCCCAACCTTTCTTTTCAATTCTCATGCTCTCATCTCCATAGCTTTATTAAGTAATTTGACTTGCTCGCTGTTTAAAAAACAGACACTCATCGGATGCTTTCTTTCGTGCTTATATATTCTATTAGCGTTATCTACCGTGGGATTCAGTTCAAATTTAACAATTAGCTTTTCCATCGTATTCACCTTATAAATTCTATATAGCCATCCTTGGCCGTTGATAATTCTATTTACTTGCTCAGGATTGCTAGGATTGCATCGAGCTTATTGTCAACGTCAGAGACTTTAGTCTCAAGGGCAGTGATTCGAGCATCCATTTTCTTAGCTACGCTATTGACAACCGGTGTAGGTTTCTTAGCAGCAGCCGCAGCCTTCGGCTTAACTTCTTTGATAGCGACAACCTTCTTAACAGCCTTCGGCTTTTTCTTTGGCTTCTGAACAAGTTCTATGAACTGAGCCGGGACAACTTGGTGCTCTCTAAAGTCTGTGACTTCGCCATGAGTCATGTAGGCATCTTGGTCGCCATAGAATTTATTCAGGATAGCGTTGAAGACCTTGGTAAGACCATAGCGCTCCGAAGGGGTTGCTGCATGGATATTGGCAAAGTGACAAGCCACGCCGTAGACTTGCTTCGCAGTAGCTAGTTTGTTCTGGTCGATGTTTGCAAATGTGTTCATATCATATCACCTTATGTTTGTGTTGAGCCGAAAGTGGCTGCTGTCGTTTTGACGTTTTCCAAGCTACAGAATGCCCCAAACGATGTCAACGTCTTTTAGCGCGCAATTAATCATGAGCGCATTATGCACGTGTTAACAGGCACGAAAAAAGCAAGAAACACCTCTATCCAGTGGTTTATACAGTGCTGTACAAATCAACAGTCTTCGTAGGCGGAGTAATGATATTACTGTGCGGAAGTATATGTGCGGTGATAGTTTCACTGTGTGTGTGTGTGTGATAAAACTAGGAAGGGATATAATCTTTAGATTATAAAATCTGCTAAGTGCTTGAAAGAATTGGAAGATCCTTTGAAGAATCTATAGATTCTAAGACATCTTCAAAGTCTCCCTAGTTAGTAAACTAGATAGCTGGCCTTGAAGACTTTGAAGACTTTAAAAGTCTTTTACGCGAGGAAGAGTTAGGTTTTGGAGGCTCTGAAGACTTTAAAGTCTTTCGTGTCATGGGGTGGGCAGGTGGCCAGGGGGGGTACCCGGTATATATATACAATCTTATACATTTTGAAGGAGATATGGTTGTATACCAGATAGGGCCGCAGCTTCAAAGACTTCAAAGAACTAAAAAGGGGGCGGATGGAGACGAACAAGAAGAGAGGGGCTAAAATGACTATATAACCCCGGTGGGCTTAATATTCATTATAGGACTAGAATGGAGTTTTGTCAAGGACTTTCGTATATTCTTTTATAACTTTATTGCATATACTACTTGACAACTGCTCATTCTGAGTATATACTGTAGTAATATAATAGAAGAAGCAGATTCAATGAGTTCTAAAGAGCTAACAACTAAACAAGAGTCATTCTTGCAGCATTTACTTGAATGCGGTGGAGACGCTAAGCACGCAGCAGAACTAGCAGGCTACAGTGCAACAAGCTACCCAGCAGTTGTTAAAGCTTTAAAGACAGAGATCTTAGACCTTGCTACGAACATACTGGCACAGAGCGCGCCTAAAGCCGCTCTAAAGCTAGTACACATTATGGATAGTGCTGAGCCTATACCGCAAGCTAACATGCGTATACAAGCAGCACAGACCATTCTAGACCGCGTAGGGCTAGGTAAGACCGATAGACTTGATGTTACTGTTAATGGGGGTGGTGGTTTATTTATACTGCCCGCAAAACAAGAAACAGTCATAGAAGGAAACTATGAGGAGATCTAGCAGTACTATTCCATTTGGTTATAAGCTGGACGAGAACAACACAGAGTTGTTAACCCCAGTACCAGAAGAACTAGAAGCCCTAGATAAAGTTCTGCCGATGATAAAGGATAAAGTATTGTCTTTGCGAGAAGGTGCTATGTGGCTAGAACACTCCACAGGCAGGTCGCTCTCACACATGGGCTTAAAGAAGATAGTTGCTAAACGCACATGAAAGACTGGGAACTAAACCCCGATAATTATGTCAAGGATGATGCCGGAGAGTTTGTACTCAAAGCAGATGGCACCCCGCGTAAGAAATCAGGCAGAGCAAAAGGATCTAAAGGACGTGGTTATAATTACCATTCTGAGACTAAAGCAAAAATGGACGCAAAGAAAGTCGTCCGCGAAAAACAAAAGAAGTTAAAGGCAGCGCAAGCAAAAGTAGATAGTTATAAGCAAAGTATAAAAACAACAAACAAAACGCTTAACAAACTAAATGCAACTGCTTCGTCCACGGAAGGGAATGTTCTAGAAGCTCCAGAGCTTGAGAACTTGCCAAAGGGTTTATCGCAAGAAGCGCAAGAAGAAATCATCTTTAAAGCCAACGAAGGCCCACAAGAAGACTTCCTTGCTTCAAGCGAGACCGATGTGTTGTACGGTGGTGCAGCGGGAGGTGGTAAGTCCTACGCCATGCTAGTAGACCCGCTACGATACGCACACCGCGCAGCCCATAGAGGGTTAATTATTAGACGCTCTATGCCTGAATTGCGCGAACTGATTGATAAGAGTCGCGAGCTGTACCCAAAAGCCTTTCCGGGCTGTAAGTACAAAGAAGTAGAAAAGCTTTGGAACTTCCCAAGTGGTGCAAAGATTGAGTTTGGCTTCTTGGAAAGAGACGCAGACGTATACCGTTATCAAGGACAAGCATATAGCTGGATAGGGTTTGATGAGATTACTCACTTGCCCACAGAGTTTGCTTGGAACTACTTGGCTTCAAGACTTCGTACTACAGACCCTGAAATACAGACGTACATGCGCTGTACGGCGAATCCGGGTGGAGCAGGGGCTACATGGGTAAAGAAGCGTTACATCGATCCTGCGCCTTCCTATGAGCCTTTTAAGGGTGCTGATGGCCTAACCAGAAAATTTATACCGGCTAGGCTACAAGATAACCCGTACTTGGCTACAGATGGCCGATACGAAATGATGCTAAAGGCTTTGCCGCCTACACAGCGACAACAGCTATTAGACGGCAACTGGGATGTTGCAGAGGGCGCAGCCTTTACAGAGTTCAACCCGATAGATCATGTTATCACACCATTTGACATTCCGCTTCACTGGGAAAAGATAAAAGGGATTGACTACGGATATGCTTCAGAAAGCGCTTGCGTTTGGGGAACAGTAGATCCAAGTGACGGAACACTAATTATTTATAGAGAACTGTACAAAAAAGGATTGACAGGTGTTGACTTAGCAGAGATGTTGACCAACATGGAGTTAGAAGATCCTATGTCAGTTCCCGGAGTTCTTGATACTGCGTGCTGGTCACGTACAGGAACTATAGGCCCAACAGTCGGTGAAACTCTTCAAAGAGCTGGACACAAGCTAAGAAGAGCAGATAAGAACCGAATACAGGGTAAGATTCAAATCCATGAATACTTGAAGTTGCAGCAAAGCGGTAGGCCCCGATTACAGATTTTTAATACATGCCCGAACCTGATACGCGAACTTCAAAGTATTCCTCTGGATAAATCCAATCCAGAAGACGTTAACACACATGCACCCGATCACGCATATGATGCTCTACGTTATCTGATAATGTCAAGGCCTCGTATTATAGATACGCTGAGTCGAATGAGACAACTACAACGCGAAACAGTCTACGCTCCCGTAGATTCTGTTTTCGGTTATTAAAGGATACAGTATTAAATGGCAGACAACGAAAATAGTTTACTCGACAATTCTGATTATCTGTACTTTGCTCCTGTTGAAAACGAAGACGGAATGCAGCTTAATTTAGAAGAAGACGTTCGTAATCGTTTTGTGGGTTTAGTTGAGGAACGATTTGCAAGTGCTGAACGCTCTAGAGAATATGACGAAAGACGTTGGCTCCAAGCTTATCATAACTTTCGTGGTGTGTATCCAAAGAATGTTAAGTTCCGCGAATCAGAAAAATCTAAAGTCTTTGTAAAAGTAACAAAAACAAAAGTCCTTGCAGCCTACGGCCAGTTAGTAGATGTGTTGTTTGGTACAGGTGATTTTCCAATTGGCGTGACAGAAACTAAAGTGACGGAAGGTGTTGCTAAGTACAGCCATTTGAATACAGTTGCTCCGGGTTTAGAAACAAGTACACAAGAAGCGGCCCCAGAACAAAAAGAAAAACCAGCTAGTCCTTTTGATGTTGGTTATGCTGGAGACGGCAAAACTCTTAAGGCTGGTGCTACTTTTGCTAAAGGCGACAACTTTCTTGAAGAAGCTATTAAAGAAGCAAACTTAGAGTTTGTTGAAGGCCCTTCACCAGATCCTACTATTCCTGAGTTGTCTCCTGCAAAAACAGCAGCGCGTGAAATGCAAAAACTTATTCACGATCAACTCGAAGAATCTAATGGCGGCGGAGAGCTGCGTAACGCTTTATTTGAAGCAGCACTTTTTGGAACTGGAATTGTCAAAGGCCCGTTTAATTTCAACAAGACTTTAAACCGCTGGGAAACAGACGAAGAAACAAATGAAAGAACATATAAACCTTTGTCTGTTCGTGTTCCGCGCATTGAGTTTGTAAGCATTTGGGATTTCTTTCCAGATCCTAATGCTACTACTATTCAAGAATGCGAGTATATTTTTCATCGCCACAAAATGAATCGTTCGCAGATTCGAGGACTAGGAAAGCTCCCTTATTTTGATAAAGATAAAATTCGTGAATGTCTTGAGATGGGCCCAAACTACGTAGAAAAAGATTACGAGTTTGAACTGAAAGATGATGCACGAACTGAAGAATACGGCTCTGATCAGTATAGTGTTATAGAATACTGGGGAATAATGGATGCAGACTATGCTAAAGAAGTAGGCATGCAGTTACCAGAAGGAGTAGACACTTTAGATGAA
>Ga0209504_1001499_pt1 | contig 17467 bp, 20 predicted proteins | sample COGITO_mtgs_1005_FD_184791 | JGI IMG/M metagenome (GOLD analysis project Ga0209504, IMG submission 184791) | Pelagic marine microbial communities from North Sea - COGITO_mtgs_100511 (SPAdes) (version 2) | ecosystem: Environmental > Aquatic > Marine > Epipelagic ...
ATACTGGTAGCTGAGCGAAGTCGAAGCTAATTAGAATGATTAGTAGAGGTGATTTGTGGCTTCGGCTCCGCTCAGCCACCGGTAATGATGAGGATTAATAAACGTAATTTGTGGCTTCGGCTCCGCTGAGCCACCGGTAATGATGAGGATGAATAAACGTAATTTGTGGCTTCGGCTCCGCTGAGCCACCGGTAATGATGAGGATGAATAAACGTAATTTGTGGCTTCGGCTCCGCTGAGCCGTCGGCTAAGTTAAAATACTGGTAGCTGAGCGAAGTCGAAGCTAATTAGAATGATTAGTAGAGGTGATTTGTGGCTTCGGCTCCGCTCAGCCACCGGTAATGATGAGGATTAATAAACGTAATTTGTGGCTTCGGCTCAGCTCAGCCACCGGTAATGATGAGGATGAATAAACGTAATTTGTGGCTTCGGCTCCGCTGAGCCGTCGATAGTAATAAATTTAATAGTAAAGATGAGTGAAAAATTAATTTGTTTAGCTGAACGAAGTCAATTTTATTCTAACGGAAAATTACTACTCACAGGAGAATATCTTGTATTAGATGGTGCTATAGCCCTAGCAGTTCCAACTAAATTTGGACAAGACCTGTTGGTGAGTGAGATTACAGAACCTCAATTAATTTGGGGAAGTTTTACCCATACTGGAGACTGTTGGTTTGAGGCTGTTTTTGACTTGCCTAAACTAAGACTTGTCTCTGCCACTTTTAATTCTGATACCGAAGAAACCGCAGAATTTATAGCTGAAACGCTTCAGGATATTCTACAAGAAGCTAGAAAACTGAATCCAGGTTTTTTACAATCAAAAACGGGTTTTATAGTGAAAACAACCCTAACATTTCCTAGAGATTGGGGATTGGGAACTTCTTCTACCTTAGTAAATAACATTGCTCAGTGGGCAGCTATAGATGCCTATCAACTGTTACAGAATTCTTTTTCTGGAAGCGGTTATGATATTGCCAATGCACAACATAATTTGCCAATATTGTATCAGTTAAAAAACAAAAAACCGCTTATAAAAACAGTAGACTTTAGCCCTCAATTTAGTGATCAGTTGTATTTTGTTTATTTAAATAAAAAACAAAATAGTAGAGAAGGCATTGCCAAATACAAAGAAAATAATGATGATTTTAAAAATGAAATACATCGAATTTCTGAAATTTCTTTAGAAATGTGTTCTGTAAAATCACTTTTAGATTTTGAAAGATTAATAGAAGAACACGAACAAATTATTGCATCCATTATAAAACTAAAACCCGTTAAAGAACTATTATTTCCTGACTATCTAGGAGCTATTAAAAGTTTAGGCGCTTGGGGAGGAGATTTTGTTTTAGTAACAGGAAATAAAAGCACTTTACAGTATTTTAAAGAAAAAGGATATGAAACAATTCTTTCCTATTCAGATATGATATTATGATGTGGCTTAGGCTACGCTCAGCCACCATTAAAGTTGAAATTTTGGTAGCTGAGAGGAGTCGAAGCTATAGATAATAAAACAGATAAATGAAAAAAGTAATTATTATTGGAGGGGGTGCAGCAGGTTTTTTTACGGCAATTAATGCCAAAGAAATGAATCCTAGTCTTGAGATTACAATTTTAGAAAAAGGAAAGGAAGTACTACAAAAAGTAAAAATTTCTGGAGGAGGTCGTTGCAATGTTACACATGCTTGTTTTGAGCCAAAAGAGTTGGTGAAATTTTACCCACGTGGCGAAAAAGAACTATTGGGTCCTTTTCATCAGTTTATGACAGGTGATACTTTTGAATGGTTTGAAAATAACGGAATCCCCCTAAAAATAGAAAAAGACAATCGTGTTTTTCCTGAATCTAATACATCGCAAACCATTATAGATTGTTTTATAGGAAAAACTAAGGCATTAGGAATACCTGTGTTAAAAAACCATGGAGTTACTTCTATCAAAAAACAAGGAGATTCTTGGCTGGTAACTACCAAAGAACAGCAATTTGTTTGTGATGCAGTGGTAATGGCAGCAGGAAGTAGTAAAAAAGTATGGGATTTGTCACAATCTCTTGGTCATGCTGTTATATCTCCTGTACCCTCATTGTTTACCTTTAATATTAAGGATATTAGAATTAAAGACTTGTTAGGAATATCGGTATCTAATGCTACTGTAAAATTAATAGATACTAACTTGGAAGCTTCTGGGCCATTGTTAATTACCCATTGGGGCATGAGCGGTCCTGCAATTTTAAAACTTTCTGCATTTGGAGCACGAGTTTTGGCAGCTAAAAATTATGAATACAAAGTGCAGGTAGATTGGCTGTCTAGACCTACTAATAAAATTGTAAATGTGTTGTTGAACTTAAAAAAGAAACAACCAAAAAAACAAGTAATTGTTCGTTCTCCCTTTGAGGAAATTCCAAAAAGACTCTGGGAGCGTTTTGTAATCGCTTCTCAAATTCCTAGTACATTTAATTGGGCAGATTTAAGTCATGTTCAAATAGATTCTTTGGCTAATCAACTTACTAAAAGTGTCTTTACTGCCAAAGGGAAAAGTACTTTTAAGGAAGAGTTTGTAACAGCTGGTGGAGTAGATTTAAAAGAAATTAACTTTAAAAACTTTGAAAGTAAATTACAAGATAACGTGTTTTTTGTAGGTGAGGTTTTAAATATTGATGCTGTTACAGGTGGCTTTAATTTTCAGAATGCTTGGACTGGTGGTTGGTTGTGTGCTAAAGGCTTGGCAAACTTGTAACTATTATTATCGCTCTTGTTCTGAAGCATAACTCTAAAATAGGTTAAACTTTTTATTTAGTTGTTTTTAACTGATCTAGTAGCTGGTCTAATTGAGTTCTGTCAAAATAGTTGCCTTGCTTTATCACTGCGTTAATCTTCTTAGTATTATTAATATCAACTAAAGGGTTGGCATCTAGAATCACTAAATCTGCCCAATTGTTTTTTGCAATGCTTCCTAGTTCGTTTTCTAAATTAAAGTACTCTGCAGGATTTTTAGTCGCAGCTTTTATAGCCTCTAAAGGAGATAAGCCAGCTTCAACTAAAACAGCTAATTCTTCATGTAAGCTTCGTCCGGGAGTTAAAAAGTAGATTGGAGTATCTGTGCCAGCCATAATTTTAATGCCTTTATCATGAACTCTTTTAGTCATATCAAACATCCATTTGGAGTATTTTTCATTAAATGGAGTTACCTCTGTTTTCTTCAAATTATTAATATAATTCAACCACTGCTCTTGAACATTTTTTGGTAAATAGGTAAAACTTTCTTGCCATTCTTTAGTGGCAAAAGGTCTTTGTTTAGAGGCTGTATTTAGTGTTAGAGTTGGAATTTGCCAAGTATCATTTTTTGCCAACACATCTAAGACTTTATTAGCTTTGTCTAGATCAAAATTTTCAATAGCTATCTGCCTTTGTTCTTTATGAATTCTAGAGCGCAAAACGCCCCCTTTATCATCTTTTCCAGAAGCTAAGAGTTGTTGTCTTTGTAGTAATAATTCATCTGAATTAGAGGCACAAGACAGTTCTAAGTTTCTAAAATGTTCCATGCTGTTTAATCCTGCATTGGAGGCGCCAATTACATCCATACTTAATGGTACATGACCAGTTACTTTTAGTCCTTTTTCTTTGGCAAGTTTTGTTACTTCCTTAAATTGTTCTTGAGTTAACATTTCGTAGGCTTTAAGAAAATCTACTTTTAAGCTGTCTAATTCGTTAATTTTATTTTTTACATCATCAACAGTTTTTAGACCAACTGAAAGTGGCGGATGGCTAAGATCGCTTCCATCATACACATTAGGTGATCCGTCTAAAAGAGGCCCAGCTACCATTACTCTTGGAGCACTGGTTGGGTTGGCTAAAGATTTTTCTTTCCATGTATTTACAAAATTAATATCACCTCCTGTATCTCTGACGCTTGTAATACCATAAGCTAAAAATAAATCTAGCATGTTAGGAGCCATTTCTTTGATAAAAGAAAAGTGAATATGAGCATCCCATAACCCAGGAATCATAAACTTCCCTGTACCATCTATAATGGTATTTTGTTTAGATAATTGAAGTTCTGGAGAAGGAAAAATTTGAATTATTTTTCCTGCTTTAATAATAATTGTTTGGTTTTCTAACAATCCAATTTCAGGATCTATGGTAGAAATATTTTCAATACAAAGTGCGTCTTCAAAAAACACCTCAGAATTCTGACAAGCAAAGAATGTGAAAATTAAAAAGTATACTACATAAGATGTTTTCTTCATTGTTAAAAAATTGGAGATTAAGGCTATTTGTATAAAAATGATTTTTAATGTGTTGATTTAAATCATTTTAATAATAGCTTTCACGAAAATAGAAGAATTTTTTTAAAAAGAAGTAAAAACAGCTAGCGATGTTCTTTTGCTAAAAAAGCAGATAAATTAAAGTAAATTAAGCTAGCTCTCCTCTATGAGGTTTCAAAGCATCTCTATACACTTTCATATCAGATTCATTTACTACAATAAAGGCAGCACACAACATTGGGTTAAGTTCTGTAACCCCAATCTCAATACATGGAAGATTTTCTATGGAAGCAAATTCTTTTAAATGAATGGTATGGTGTTTTGCAGTTTCTAGGGCATCAGATCCTCTAAAATCCCACAATAATTTTATTTTTTTATTCATGTACCAAAGATAAATAATTCCATCTTTTTAAACCGAATAAATAATTAGTATTCTTTAACCCAGCCCCAGTTTTCACCACTTTTTATTCTGTAAAGCTGCATTTCAGAAACTCCAAATTGTTTCGCTATCATTTTCATTCTAGTTCTCCTGTTAGGATCATTTATTTTTCTTTTGATAAGCTTTACTCTGGTTTCTGTAAGTTTAGCAAAGGAAGGGCTTCTGCGGTCTCTATTTATAAATTCTGGACCTGTAAATTGGTGAATTTCTTTCTCTTGCTTGGTAGCCCACTGTAAATTTTCAATGTGGTTATTGGTTTTGTCATAGTCTAAGTGAATGACACAAACAACACCTTCTTTTTTTTCTAGAAAACTTTCGGCCACCAGTTTATGAACGTACCTGCTGGTTAATTTTCCATTTACTTTTTGGCGTAGCGGTAAATTTTGATATCCGTTAATAAAGTATTTTTTAACAATAAACTCTTCTTCGTCTTTACAATTTAAAATTCTCCCATAATTAGAGATTTTAAATAGCTCATTATCGGAGATTTTTTCATCAAAGACAACGTCTCTCCATTCTTCTTTCCAATGATTCCTTAACATTTCAAATAGTTTAGATTTTTATTTTATTTAAATAATAATCATAGCTTTTTTAAAATATAGGGATCCATAAATTTATGATAAAAATTATTAAGATTTAATCTAAACTAATTGAAATTTATAAAAATTTATAATCTTTTATTTATCTAAATTTAATAAGTGAGGTAAAGATTTAATTCATTAATTATATGAGCTTATTTGAAAGCTATTTGTTAAGTGATGATTATTTAAAAGCTATATGTTTTTACTATTTGTAGGGTTTTTAATATAGTCAGTTTTATAAGCTTCCATGGCTTTTGCTAGTTTTCCTTCTTTTCTCAATTTATCTCCTTCATTTGAGAATACAGTTGAAAAGAAAGCAGTAAGCAAAGAATGCACATGACTTTTTTCATAATCTCTTATTTTTTTTTAGAATCAATACAATAATTCCAAGTCTACCAAGAACAAAGATGGATAACCCAAAAGCGGTAGGGATTAAGCCAATCCTTAGACCAAAAGCCAATACTTGTTGAGAAATACCATTGGCTACAGCGATTGCATCAAAAGCGGCCATTAAGCCTAGAGTTGTTCCTAATATTCCTGTAATCAAAGCAAATAAACTTAGATGACCAATCAGTGCTCTGTTATTTTCGGAATCTTCTTTAATAAATCCTTTGATCATTAAAAATAGAATTACCAAAAGCGTAATTACTAATGGAATCATAAATGCTGGACCTCCTAAATCAATAATTTTTATCATAATTATAGTTTTTTAATTTGAAACGAACCTACAATTAGAATTTTGAACATGTTTATTTTTTAGATGAATAACAAATTTAACCACGGATTTAACACTTTTGCATTGATGTTTCTAAAAGTAGTAGAAAATTGTTGATTTAGGTTCTTAACTTGTATTTTGTCTCTTTATTTTTGTCGATTCATCATAATTCCTCATTTTGCAAGAATGAACTATTATTTCATATGCTTTATAAAGAAAACACCATTTCACATTCTTGTGTGGTTTTTGGTTTGGTTTTTCTTCCGAAGCTTTTTTAGTGTAGGATCAGAAAACAAAGATTTTATCTTTTCATTTTCAGTGATTCTAACTATAACTTCTGCTGTTAGTTCATATATGATGATTTATCATCTTATACCTAATTATTTATTAAAAAAGAAATATAGATTATTTGTATTATACATAGTATACCTTTTAATAGTTCTTTTATTTGTTATTGAAGGAACTGTTCTCATTGGTTTTACTTTTTATTTTAATCTAGATTATCAAATAATGCCCAACCTAACAAAAAGCTTTCCCGTCATGGTTGTTTGTGTTATGCTAATAGTTTCTTTGATAAGCGGAATTAAATTAATACAACATAATTACAAATCCATCTTGAAAAACGAAGATTTAAAGAACAAAATCTTACAAACACAACTGCAATTAAAAAAGCAAGAACTCAGCATGTTGAAAATGCAAATTCATCCACATTTTTTATTCAATTCTTTAAATACTATTTATGGATTTGCTTTAAAGAAACGCGATGAAGCTCCGGAAATGATTTTAAAACTATCTAATCTGCTAGATTATATTCTGTATAAAATTGAAAAGCCAACAGTTTCTTTAGAAAATGAAATCAATCATTTAGAAGATTATATTTCTTTAGAGAAATTACGTTTTCATGATACATTAGAAGTGAACCTTATTAAGGGAGATGACATCTCAGAGATGTATATTACACCCATGTTGTTAATTCCTTTTGTTGAAAATAGTTTTAAACATGGTGCTATTATTGATGGATGTTTAGCCATTATGATTGCTGTAAAAAGGAACAGTGAAATGTTGTTTTTTGAAGTAGAAAATTCTGTTTTAGAAAAGACAAATGACTCAACCGGAATTGGATTAGAAAATATAAAAAAGCGATTAGAAATGTTATATCCAAATGCATATACTTTAGAAATAAATAGAACAGATAAGTTATTTAAAGTGCAATTAGCCATCAATATAAACGGATTAAAAACGCATAAAAATGTCGATGAAAGTTAAGTGTATTATTGTAGATGATGAACCAGTGGCTAGAGATATTATTAGCTCTTTTGTTGCTAAAATTCATGATTTAGAGTTAGTAGCCACTTGCAAAAATGTGTCTGAAGCGTTTACGGTTTTGCAGAACAATTCTATTCAACTGATCTTTCTAGATATTAATATGCCAGAAATTTCTGGCTTATCGTTGGCAAAATCCATTCAACATAAAAGTCAAGTTGTTTTCACAACTGCTTACAGAGAATATGCCCTAGAAGGTTTTGATTTACAAGCGATAGATTATTTATTAAAACCTATTTCTTTTGATCGTTTTTTAAAGGCAGTTCAAAAATATTTTGATTTACATGTTTCAAAAGAAACTGTAAAAGAAGAAGTGCAATCTTTAGAAAAAGAAACCTCAATTTTTGTTCGTTCAGATAGAAAAATGGTAAAAGTAAGATTTAGCGAAATCAGATATGTAGAAAGCTTAAGTGATTACGTTAAAATATTTACCAACCAAGAAACGATTGTTACAAGAGAAACTATTAGCAATATAGAATCTAAATTACCATCTAAAGAATTTCTTAGAACTCACAGGTCATATATTGTTTCTATGAATAAAATTAACTCTTTTACCAATGAGTTTGTAGAGTTAGATAAAAAAGCGATTCCAATTAGCAGATCTTATAAAGAAAATGTCTTACAAAAGTTGGCGGGGAAATAAGTCAAAAACTGCTATATTTGCAGTAAATTTTAACGCTTGAATACACAGCAATTTATTCCACATTCACTTCAGAGAAAATTAGAAATATTTTCATGTACATGGAAAACACCTAGCAATATTGCTTTGGTGAAATACTGGGGGAAAACAGCTCCTCAGATTCCTAAAAATGCATCTATTAGTTTTACGCTTAGTAAAAGTCATACCATTACTACTATTGATTTTACACCTAAAGATACTTCAGCAACAGAAGAAATTGATTTTGAATTGTTTTTTGAAGGGAAAAAGAAAGAAGATTTTAAGCCAAAAATTTCTAAATTCTTTGATAGAATTCAAGAATATTGTCCGTATCTTTTTTCATACAATATGATGATTAGTTCAGAAAATTCTTTTCCTCACAGTAGTGGAATTGCCTCTTCGGCCAGTGGAATGAGCGCTATTGCCATGTGTTTGATGAGCTTAGAGCGTTCATTATCAAATACAGAAATTAGTGATGAGTTTGTAAATAAAAAAGCTTCATTTTTAGCACGTTTAGGTTCTGGAAGTGCCAGCAGAAGTATAGAAGGCCCATTGGTTGTATGGGGTAATCATCTAGCAATTGAGGGAAGTTCAGATTTATTTGGAGTTCCTTTTCCTTATAAACTTCATGAAGTTTTTAACAACTATCAAGATGCTATTTTATTGGTAGACAAAGGAGAGAAGCAAGTAAGTAGTACAGTAGGGCACGATTTAATGCACAATCATCCGTTTGCTACTCAAAGATTTCAGCAAGCTAATGAGAATTTAGCAACCATTACTGATATTTTACAACAAGGAGATATAGATTTATTTATTAATTTAGTAGAAAGTGAAGCTCTAAGTTTACACGCAATGATGCTAACTAGTTCTCCATATTTTATATTGATGAAACCAAATACTTTAGAAATAATTAATGCCATTTGGCGTTTTAGGAAAGATACTGGGAGTAAGCTATGTTTTACCCTAGATGCGGGAGCCAATGTTCATGTATTATATCCAGAGCATGAATCTGAGAATGTGCTTCAATTTATTGATAATGAGCTTTCTATGTTCTGTCAAAAAAAACATTATATTTGTGATTCTGTCGGTTTAGGAGCCGTTAAATTATAGTCTATACATGAAGACCTTACTTTCTAAATTTTCTTTTTTTAGCATATTAGCGCTCACTTCATTTCTTTTTTTATCATTTACACAAGGTGTTGTTTGGTTAGATGAAAATCACAATCAAGTAACCCAAGAAAACGGAGTTTTTTACAGACCAATTCCTGAAAAGAAACGAAGTACCTACCTCATTGTAGATTATTATAAAAATGGTGCTAAATACAGAGAAGGGAAGGCTACTTCTTTGGCTGTTAAAAAAGAGGTTTTTAAAGGCTATGTCACTTATTTTTATTCCGATGGTGCTGAGTATAAGAAGGAAAAATATAAAAACGGGGTTTTAGATGGTTCTTACAAAGAATATTATCCAACAGGAGAGCTAAAAATTGATGGAGTGTATGACAGAGGAGTTAAGGAAAGAGCTTGGAAAATATATTACAAAACTGGAAAAATTAAGACAAAAGGAAAATATAGAAATGGAGAAAAAGTAGGCGAATGGACTACCTTTTACCGAGATGTATACTATCCTGATGACGAGTAATTTTATTGTATATTTGTATTAAAATTATACCCTATGAAAGGTCCATTGTTCTACGCTAAAATTCTACTATTTGGAGAATATGGCATTATTAAAGACTCTAAAGGTCTTGCTATTCCATATAATTGTTACAAAGGAGCACTAAAATCTGCCTCTAATCTTTCAGGAGAAGCAAAAAAATCAAACGAAAACTTAATTAAATTATATGACTACTTAAAAAATACACCAACAGATTTAGTGTCTTTTAATTTTAACGTTTTTAAAGAAGATATTGACTCAGGTATGTATTTTGATTCCTCTATACCTCAAGGATATGGTGTTGGTAGTTCGGGAGCGTTGGTAGCATCAATCTATGATCAATACGCAGAAGATAAAATTACCATTCTAGAAAATTTAACAAGAGATAAGTTGTTAAAATTAAAAGATATTTTTTCTCTGATGGAATCTTTTTTTCATGGAAAAAGCTCTGGTTTAGATCCTTTAAATAGTTACTTAAGTTTGCCTATATTAATTAATTCTAAAACAAATATTGAGCCTGCTGGTATTCCATCTCAAAAAGAAGGAAAAGGAGCCGTTTTTTTATTAGATTCTGAACAAGTTGGTGAAACTGAGCCCATGGTAAACATCTTTATGAATAAGATGAAAAATGAAGGTTTTAGAAAAATGCTTAACGAAGAATTTGCTATTTACACAGATGCGTGTATAGATAATTTCTTGCATGGAAATGTAAGCTCTTTGCTTGGGAATGTTAAAAAATTATCTAAACTAGTACTTGCAAATTTTAAACCAATGATTCCTAGTGCTTTTCATAAAATATGGGAACAAGGTATTCAAACCAATGACTATTATCTCAAATTATGTGGTTCTGGTGGTGGAGGTTACATCTTAGGTTTCGCACAAGATTATGACAAAGCTAAAGTTTCTCTAAAAAAATATAAATTAGAATTGGTTTATAGGTTTTAAATTCTTCGCCAATGGAGAGCGCTAAAAAAGTTTCTATATTTTATAAAATCTTCAGTTTACTTTCTGTTGTTAGGGGCTATAATATATTGGTTCTTGTGATAGCTCAATATCTAGCATCTATTTATATATTTTCTCCAAAAAAATCGGTCACAACTGTAGTGTTTGACTTGCACCTTTTCTTTGTGGTGTTCGCCACTGTATGTGTAGTAGCGGGAGGCTATATTATTAATAATTTTTATGATGTAAAAGCCGATAAAATAAATAGACCCTACAAAGCTGGTTTAGATAGTTTTGTGAAACAAGAAACAACATTATCTATTTATTTTCTAGTAAACTTTATTGGAGTAATTGCAGGCTTTTTAGTTTCATGGAAAGCTGCCTTATTTTTTTCAGTATATATTTTTGGCATCTGGTTCTATTCTCATAAATTAAAACGATATCCATTAACCGGTTTAATATCTGCTACATTACTAACAATTTTGCCATTTTTTGTAATTTTTGTTTACTTCAAAAACTTCTCTAAAATAATCTTTGTTCATGCTGTATTTTTATTTTTAATTATTATGGTGCGCGAACTCATTAAAGATTTAGAAAACATGAAAGGTGCAGTGGCAAGTAATTATAAAACCTTTCCAGTGGCATATGGCGAAAGAAATACTAAATTAATTTCTATTGTTTTGTTGTTTTTTTCTTTGTTTACAGTCATTGTTTTACTAAACCACCCGGCAATTTCATACATGAAATATTATTTTTATGTGGTAGTAGTTTCTATAGTTATAATTGGTGCTGTTTTAATGAAGTCATCTAAAAAACAAGAATATACAATACTACACACCACCTTAAAAGTCTTGTTATTAATTGGAGTGTTTAGCTTGGTATTTATAGATACCAGCCTACTTTTAGATAAAGTAATAGAAACGCTCAAATAATAAAATCAATTAAAAGAATAATTTCTAGTGCTAAGCACTACTAAACCTTTAACAAGCGAAGGTGTTTTGCTATCAATTGGTTTGGTGAATTTGATGTGAGAAAATTTATGATTACATTTGCCGAAATTTTAAAAATGAATTCAAATAATAAATCGTCGGGAGGACGACAAGCAAGTAAAGGCAACACTCCTCAAAGAAAAAACAGTTTCCGTAAAGACTTTAAAAAACCATTAACAACTCCTAAAAAAGTTGATGTAGGTGGTATTAGATTAAACAAGTTCATTTCTAACTCTGGAATTTGTTCAAGAAGAGAGGCAGATACTTATATAGAACACGGTAGTGTAACAGTAAACGGTAACTTGGTTACAGAAATGGGGTATAAGGTGCAGACAAATGATGATGTTCGTTTTGACGGAAGTTCTATTACACCTGAAAAAAAGAAATATATTTTGTTGAATAAACCGAAAAACTACATAACTACCATGGACGATGAACGTGGGAGAAAAACGGTGATGGAATTAGTGTCTAACGCAGCAAATGAAAGAATTTATCCTGTAGGAAGATTGGATAGAATGACTACAGGCCTTTTGTTATTTACAAATGATGGTGAAATCGCTAAAAAATTAACCCACCCAAAGCATGATGTTAAAAAATTATACCACGCCTCTCTAGACAAAAAACTAGATTTAAAAGATTTGCAAAAGCTACGAGGTGAGGTTGTCATTGAGGGCAAAAAAGTATTTATTGATGCAATTTCTTATGTAGAAGGCCAGACTAAAACAGAAATTGGTATCGAAATTCATTCTGGAAGAAATAGAATTGTTCGTAAAATATTTGAACACGTAGGCTATAAAGTTGTAAAATTAGACAGAGTACTATTTGCAGGCTTAACAAAAAAGAATCTACCAAGAGGAAGATGGCGAGACCTAACAAATCAGGAATTAGCAAACTTACAAATGATATAAAATATAATCAATTACTTGGTTTTCTATTTTAATTTTTTTTTCAACTTATTAAAAAGTAAGATTGTGAGTTTTTTAATTTATATATTAGCTATATTAATTTCAAAAAACAATTAAAATGAAGAAAATCTTATTTTTAGTAACTATCTTATTATTTTCATGTCAAGAGAATAGTAAAGAGGTAGAGCCAGTACAAACAGGAATCATGTGGTTTAATGATAACCCAAATCATAGAGACATAGTTATTGAAGGTATTAGGCACTTTCAACATATAGAATTTGAAAAAGCTCATGTATACTTTGAGAAAGCAGTTAAATTAGATTCAACTTTATTTGCTCCGCATGTAATGTTAGCTAGTTTATCTAGACCCAATTCTCCTCAGCAAGAATACCACTATAATGAGGCCAAAGAATTAGTGAAGGATAAAAACGAAAATTCTAAAAGATTTGTTTCATTACTAGATACGCCAAATAAAAACGGAAATAGAACTATTTTTGGTAGAGGAGATAAATCAAAAGTATGGGATTTAATGATTTTAGATGCTCCTACAGGTCCATTTATTCAATTTTATCATGCATGGTCTAGAAATGATCTTGACAATAGAATTAAGACTTTAGAAAATTTGCGAGAAGCTAGAGTTTCTGAAGGTGAAGCAGATAACGGACACATTACAAATTTCCTTGGGTATAGTTATGTTCAAGCTGAACAATTAGACAAAGCCAAATCTGCTTTTGAAGATTATATAGCTAAAAACCCTGAGAGATATAATTCTTATGATTCTTTGGGAGAATTTTATTTAAACCAGAAAGATTACGAAAACGCCAAAGAGTACTATCAAAAAGCGTTAAATACCTATCCGGGAGCAAATTCAGCTCGTCAAAAATTGATGTCCATTAATGAAATGAATTCAAAATAAAATAAATAAAAAGCCTTCATTTAGAAGGCTTTTTTTCTAGCCTTATTTCTTTATTACTAATTGGTTTTTAGAGCTAGATTCATAACAGTACTTTAAAATACACATACCGCCTGATAATAAAGAAGTGTCAATTCTTTTGAGTCCTTCTTTTAAAGTATACTTATTTAAAATTCGACCAGTTAGATCATATATTTTCAGTTCTAAAGGTAAATAACTATCAATGATTTTAAAATTATAAAAAGGGTTAGAGTATGATTTTATATTATTTAAACTAAAAGTTAGTGCACTTAATGTAACCTCTATACTTATGTTTTGCTATTTATTTCTCCGTTAGATCCCATGTATTTATTTAATATTCTTCCTGTTATATCAGATATTATTCTTCTATGTAAAAATAAATAACAAAAAATCCGAACATAAATGTTCGGATTTTTTTGTGGTACCTCCAGGAAGTTTTAGGTTTTACTTTGTTTTATTCGTTTTTCTATAAATCAATGAAAATCAATAGTATAATGATAAAATCATGATAAAATAGTAAAGAAAAATCAAACCAAATAACAAGGATTTAAACCTGCGGAGCAACCTCTCGAGCAACCGGTATTCTCGCCATATCTTAGCCTTAGTCATTAAATTTAAAAAATATGTATAAGGTTTTAAAGTCCTCAAAGGCAGCAATTCGATTTAGTCTAAAACATTCAAAAAAGTATCTATTAGAAAATAGATGCCAAGAAAGTTTAATTGTATTGTGGTTCTCCTTCGGAGGAGCAGACAAACGAGTTAGTTATTCCACAGGATATACTGTTTCCTATTCCGATTGGGATTATCAAAAACAACGTGTAAAAACCAACAAATCAAGAATTATCAATTCCCATACAGTCAATAACTACTTAAATAGGTTGGAGACAGAACTAATGAATGCGAATAGTCGATTTATAGATGAAGAAAGACCAATTACCAAGGAGTTAATAAAAGAAACATTAGATATCATAACAGGGAAATTAGTTCCAGTTGAAAAAGAAGAAAAGGTTCCGATTGATTTTTTTAAGTTTTCTGAAAATTATCTTTACCAAAAGAAAGATAGAATAGAGAAACCTACATTTACTCTATACAAAGGAACATTAACAAAATTGAAGAAATATACACGAATAAGAAAAGTTACAGTTGACTTTAGTTCGTTTAACAAAACCTTTTTAGATGATTTTAGACAGTTTCTTGAGATTAGAGAGAACTTGGCTCTAAATACGATATCAAAACACTTTAAAAACCTTAAAATGTATGTAATCGAAGCCAAGAATCAAGGTTTGATATCGAATCCTCCACTAAAATATTTTAAAGTATCCACGGAAGAAACCACAGCAATTTATCTGAATGAAGATGAAATAAATCAAATATTGAAATTAGATTTATCGTTTAATAAGAGAATGGAATTGGCAAGAGATAAATTTTTAATGGGATGTTATACCGGTCAACGAGTTAGTGATTACAATGGAATTACATCAGATAATATTGTTGATATTAGTGGATTGAAGTGTTTTAGAATCAAACAATGTAAGACCAAGAACATTGTAGATTGTCCAATTACATTGGAAATACGAGAGATTATGTCCCGATACAACAATCAACCCCCACCGTATCTTCATGATACTGATATCAATGAAAATATTAAGATTGTAGGAAGGATATTAGGATTTAATGAGGTTATAAAAACAGAAATTACCAAAGGAGGGAGGTTAGTAAAAAGAAATAAACTAAAATGGGAGATGATAGAGACACACACTGGTAGAAGAAGTTTCTGTACCAATAATTATAAAAAAGGAATGTCATCATTATATATCATGCACTTTTCCGGTCATAAATCTGAAAGAGAGTTTCTAAAATATATTAGAGATAGAGGAGAGGATAGAACCAAACATATTGTTGATCAAGGGTATTTTAATGTTTAGGCTTTGGTTACAAGTGACGTTAGTCAACTGCTCTATACCCTTTGAAAAATCCAATTGTAAAATCTACAATCCATTTTAGAGTTAAGAACACAAACCACAAAATAGAGATGAAAGTGTGCCAAAATACTTTAATGAAATTAACAAAGAGAATGATCAACATATAGATCATTTGAAACGTAGCAGCGTTTTTTCCTCTAACTTGAACACCTCCTAATTTGAAACTTGAGTAATTTGGTTTTAAGATATTATAGGAACCTCTTTTGTTTTTGAGGGAAGTACTAACTCCATTTTTGGAAATATTGAAATTGAATGGACCACTTTTATATCTTCCAATAAACTGAAAGTTACCATTTTGGAAACCCATTCTTGCTCCCTTAAACAATCGTTTATGAAGACGAAGTCCATGTTTGGTGTTTATAGTAGCACCAACTCCATCACCCTTAAATGTTTTCGTTGCAGAAACACCTCCCGTTCTTGAAACTCGGACAGTTTCCCCTCTATATTCTATTCTTTTCTGAGGGTTGTTTTTATCTTTTGAATTAGTGCTTGACATGAGTCAAAATTAATAAATTAAAAAAAGGAGATTGAGATGTTTGAATTTTGATTTCCCCTCCCCCTATTATTCAAAGTTGCAACACAATTTCTTCTTTTAATGAATTAAAAGGTTTAATTTAATCGATACTTTACTTCGTTTTTAGAGAATATCATATGGTGCACGTTCTTTGACTACGTAAAACTACTATTTGGCAACCGATGATTTTCCGTTTTTTACGAATTGCTTAAAGGGGAGTGCAAATTCTTGATCAGAGAATCCGAATTGTAGTTTTTATGGTGTACAATTCTTAAAGATTTCATTGTTGTCTTAAATACCAAATATCACTTCGCATTCCACCGCAATACCGCGTCTCGTACTCGCCTGCCGAGCTGCTCGCCCTTTTTTGAAAACAGATCATCCCTTTCCGGGTAACCCTTCAATTCTTTATTAATGGCGGAAGCTCCAAAAGGAGTAGTCCATTCCCCGCCACCAACCACCACCATGCCAAATATGAGCATGGCATTTTGCAGCGCGTTTTGAACCAGTTCTTCTCCTGAAGAAATGCCTCCTGCGGTTACAAAAACCGCTCCAATTTTATCCTGTAGGGGTGTTTTTTCGAAAGGCCAGCCCTGAATAAACGTTAATAGCTCAGGAGCCGGATTGGCATTGTAAACTGGTGATCCTAAGATAATGGCATCTGCTAAAATTACATCCTCATTGGTGGTCTCCGATACAGACTTAAGGACCACATGAACGCTGTTGTTTTCCGTCGCGCCCTTGTATACCGATTTGGCCAACTTTTCCGTGTTGCCGGAATTGGAAACATATGTAATAAGTATAGTCCGTATTTGGGAGTTGTCTTGCTGTCCGAAACCCACACCATAAGCCAAGCCAACTATAAGAGTAAACACTAATTTTAGGCAAACTTTTAATCGCATCATTTTTATACTTTCATTTAAGTGAGCAAGTTAATGGTTTCCGGCCGATGTGAAGACCAAAAAGAAAATTCTTTGTCGCACGCAAATAGAAAAAAACACAAAACTATTATTATCAAATATTTCATAATCACTCAATTTTTTTTATCAAACATTCTATCTCCATTTTGGTTTAATCAAATTACTGCCAACTCGTTATATGGAGAACAAACTCCCTGTTTACAGGTCTCTGGTCCCATATAACAGGAATTTTTTTCTAATCATATCATTTTTTTTTAGTTGTGTATTCTTGTTTTTCGTTACACAATCACTAGCAATTATAGTAGTTTTTTCATGATTGTATTTCTTTTAGTTTGCTAAATTTAATAAATAATAATTCAAGGAGTGGAAGAGGAGTGAAGTCGAACTGTTTACAAATGGTATAATTATTTTAATCTCCCCACCCTGGAAGATCTGAGGGAGCAGAGAATGCTTGTGCTTTTTTTGGACTAAGAATAATTAAAGTACCCAAAGCAGTAAGCCCTGCATAACGCCCCATTTTTTTTATTGCTTCTTGTCTTGTTATATTTTTATCTTCTTTTTTTTTCATCCTATACTCTAATTAATGATTAACTTCTTAGTGATTTCACTACGTTCAAATTGTAATTTAATCACATAAACTCCATGTGGTATCC
>Ga0209504_1001508_pt1 | contig 17440 bp, 11 predicted proteins | sample COGITO_mtgs_1005_FD_184791 | JGI IMG/M metagenome (GOLD analysis project Ga0209504, IMG submission 184791) | Pelagic marine microbial communities from North Sea - COGITO_mtgs_100511 (SPAdes) (version 2) | ecosystem: Environmental > Aquatic > Marine > Epipelagic ...
GTAGCGGACGACTGCCTAACAGCGCGGCTTTACGTTTTAGCGCCAGGTTGGCCAATGTGACAAAAGACTCCGGGTAACGGAAGAACCAGGTTTCCGGCACCACGACGGCTTCCACCAACGCCTGTTGCTCGCTGCTCGAACGGCTGACGAGCAACCAATAATCAGTATCGGTAGCAAGGCTCAGCGCCTCCATACGCTGGCGCATGGCTCGTTCTACCACCGCCCGCCCTACCGACTCAGCCTCCAGGCCGATCAGCTGTTTGAGCAGCCCCTCCACCTCAGTAATCATGCGGCATCGCCCGGCGCCGGGAACAACAGGGCACACACATCAGCGGGCAGCAAACCGGCGACCTCAATGCACTGAATCAGCCCGAGGGGCGAATCTTGTAACGCCCCAAGATACTGCGCATCGCCGGGCTTCAGGCCTGAATCACGGAAGGCACTGGCCTGCAGGCGCAGGGTGTCAGTAGCTTTTTCCAACACCAGGCCGAGCACACGATTGGCTGGGCGGTAATGCACCAAGACCAGTCGCGTACTGATCAGCGCAACGGCGGGGCGACCACAGGCACGCATCAGTAAATCAATCACTGGCACTGACGCGCCGCGGTACTCGAAGCCTCCAGCGACCCAGGCAGGTGCCTGCGGAAACGCCTTCAGACGACGTAATGGCAGCACCTCGACCACTTCGTGCACATTGAGCGCGTAGCGGTCCTGGTCCAGGTTAAACAGTAAATAGAGCTCACCAGCCTCACGGCTGAGTGATACCTGGCCGGCACTTGGTGTGTTCATGCTCAGACCTTGAATCGGCTGACGCCGCTGCGCAGGCTACCGGCCACTTGATTCAACTCATCAATGGCCGCGCCGGCTTGGCGTAACGAGTCAACCGTTTGCCCGCTGGCTTCGCTCAACTGCACCAAGGCTTGAGTAATCTGTTCAGCCCCCGTCGCTTGGGCTTGCATCCCCTCATCCACCATCTGTACACGGGGAGCCAGAGCCTGCACCTGATGAATAATCTGCGACAACTGATCACCCACCTGGGCCATCTCACTGTTACCGCGACGCACCTCTTCAGAGAATTTATCCATGCCCATAACCCCCGCCGACACCGCCGACTGGATTTCACGCACCATCTGTTCGATGTCATAGGTGGCGACAGCCGTCTGGTCGGCTAAACGCCGAACCTGGGTTGCCACTACAGAGAAGCCACGCCCGTACTCACCGGCCTTTTCCGCTTCAATGGCCGCATTCAAGGACAGTAAGTTGGTCTGGTCCGCCACTTTAACGATGGTGGTCACCACATGATTGATGTTGCCGGCTTTCTCATTGAGGATCGCCAGCTTGGCATTCACCACGTCAGCCGCCCCCATTACATGACGCATCACCTCTTCCATGCGGGCCAGGCCCATCTGACCAGAGCCGGCGAGCACCGAGGTGTGTTCGGCCGTACTGGACACCTCACTCATGGTGCGTACCAGATCACGCGAGGTGGCGGTAATTTCACGCGAGGTGGCGCCGATTTCGGTCGTCGTAGCGGCCGTTTCCGTAGCGGTGGCTTGCTGCTGCCTGGAAGTGGCCGCAATCTCGGTGATCGACGTGGTCATTTGCACGGCCGAACGCTGCGCCTGGGCCACCAGAGCCTTGAGCTCGTCCGCCATGCTGTTGAACCCTTCCTCGATGGCGTTGAACTCATCACGCCGGCCCATGGCCAGGCGCGCCGAAAGGTTTCCTGAACCCAGCACCTTAAAGGTATCCACCACCGTCGTAATGGGCTGGCTAATCGCTCGCTGCAGGCTCACCGAGCTCAGCGCCGCCACGCCCATTACAATGAGAATGGCCAGCACCAGGCTCAACTTGGTCACCTCGACATCCGTCACAATTTGCTGCACCGATTGCTCGGCATACTGTTGGTTAAGCTCGAACAGTCGAGTCAGGGCGGCCCGCGCCTCCAGCCAGGCTGACAGCAACTCGCCCCGACCCAGGCGTGAGGCTTCAACGTCGCGCCCCGATGTAATCAGCTCAAGTAACTGCGCGTGCAGCGCCAAATACTGGTCACGTTTAATTAAAAAATTCTGCGCTTCAAGACGATCCTGTTCAGTGTTGATGGTGCCCTGGTAGGCCGCCCAGGTTTTGTCCATCCGCTGAGACAATTCCGCAAACGCCTTGCGCTCATCTGCATTGAGGCTCAGCCCGTCCACGCTATCGCGGCCAACCATCAGCAGGCGCTGGCTTTCCATAAGGTGATCAGCCCAGGCCAAGCGCATCAAGCCGGCTTGCTGCATGCCCGGCGCGGCCGATGTACTCACATGCGTGGCGGCCTGCTCGACCGTGGCCAAACGGTAATAGGCCGTGGCAGAGAGCAGCAAAAGAATCACGACCACAACGGAAAAGCTCGCGATGATGCGTTGCCGCACAGTCCAGTTCTTCACAATATTCCCCACTCGGTTAAACGTACCCGGCCAGCCAGATGCTGATCGCGCGCAGATGCGTAGGACTCTAGAGTTTGCCTAAGCCTGCGGCAAGCATTGAAACGCCACAGAGCCACGAGGCACTGACGCTTAGCTTGAACGCAACGCAGCTGAGCTAGACTGCTAACAATCCGCCGGAGCCTTACTGGGTTCAGTTCTTGAAATCGCTTGATGCCTCTGACTCAAGCCCCACGGAGTTGTCTTAGCATGGGTAGCCTACGCAGCCGCTTTGCTCTTTTGATTGCCTTGTTAGTAGCAGGGCTGAGCTGGATGCTCGGTAGCCTGATTGGCCAGGACGCTAGCCAACGCATCCGCGATGAAGTCGGCCGGGACCTCGCTGAAGTGTCATTTATGATGGTTGACCGCCTGGACCGCGACATGCAGAGCCGCGCAGCCATGCTGCAGGTGATTGGCAAACTGCGCGCACTCAGCCAGCCAGACGATATTACTGAGATCCGTGTACTGCTCGACCGCTTGCAAACCGAGTTCCCCAGCATCGCCTGGATTGGTTATACCGACGTCAAAGGTACGGTGCTGGCCTCCAGCGATGGCGTGCTCGAAGGCGCCAACATCGCCCAGCGCCCGGTGTTTCTCCAAGCGCAGAAACAAGTGTTTATCGGCGACGTTCATGAAGCCGTACTACTGGCCAAACTGCTGCCTAACCCAACGGGTGAGGCGATGAAATTTGTCGACATCAGCCTGCCGGTGTTTGCCGCCGATGGCAGCCTGGTGGGCGTGCTGGCATCGCACCTGTCCTGGTCCTGGGCGGACGAAGTGCGCCTAGCCATTCTTGAGCCGATCCAGAAGCGTCGCAATGTCGAGTTTTTCGTGATCGGCCAGGACCGCACCGTGCTACTCGCGCCCAAGGAGATGATCGGCCAGCGCCTGCACCTGCCAGCCCTCAACGAGGTGGCGCAAGGCAAAGACCTCTGGGCCGTACAGGAATGGCCGGACGGCAAGCAGTACCTGACGGGGCTAGCGTTGAGCCAGGGCCATATGGACTACAAAGGCCTGGGCTGGACGGTGATCGCTCGCCAACAACTGGATGAAGCCTACGCCCCGGCGCGCGAAACAAGGCGCTACATTCTGCTGTGGGGTATTGGCCTGGCGGTCTTATTCGCGCTGGTCGGCTGGCTTGTGGCCGGCTATTTCACCCGCCCGTTGCGTCAGATAGCCGAAGCGGCAGACCGTCTCAGCGCCGGTGAAATCAGCATGATCCCCGCGCTAAAAGGTACCCGCGAGATCGAAACCCTCAGCGATTCAATTCGTCACCTGGTGGACAGCCTGACGCACCACCAAACAGCCTTGGGGGTTATGGAAAATCTCGCCCACCATGACGCACTCACAGGCTTACCCAACCGCGTCGCACTGGAAAGCTATCTGCCGCGCGCACAACAACGCAGCCAGGCCAATAGCAATTGCCTGGCGCTGTTCTACCTAGACCTGGACGGTTTTAAGCCCATCAATGACCAGTTTGGCCACGCCGCAGGTGATTTGGTGCTGCGCGAAGTGGCCATCCGCCTGCGCGGCTGCCTACGTGAAGGTGATCTGGTCGCACGTCTTGGAGGCGATGAGTTCTTGATGGTGCTCCAGGTACCCGGGGGCGAGGCGTTAGCCCAAGCTCAGCTGGTGGCTGAGCGTACCCTGGGAGCGCTGAGTGCGCCCATCGACCTGGGCAACCATCAGGTTAAGGTCGGCTGCAGCATTGGCGGCGCGCTCTGGCCACTCGACAGCAGCAATTTAAGTGAGGCGATGGAACTGGCCGACCAGGCCTTGTACCGCGCCAAACATACCGGCAAGCATTGCGCGGTGTTCCATGCCGCCAGCAAACGCTAAACCTTATTGAGCCCGCAGACGCAGCAACTGGTCGGCGAGCTCGGCGGCATGCCGCTCGACAACCAGCGGCACCAGATTGTCGTTGTAGCCCACCAGGCGTGGGTAGATAAACTTCCAGCGCGTCAGCGCGCGTTGCAAGCGCTGCTGCTGCGCGTCGGTCACTTCTGTGGCGAGACTGGCGAGTTCGGCATCCACCTGCTTGGCCAGCACATCGATATCTTGGTTCAGGTAATGCTGCTGTTGCTCCGGCAGGGTCTCTATATCCCCCACATAGGCACGCGCGGTATAGCGCGCCGCCAGGTATTGCACCTTGGCAGGCAAGCTTTGCAACCGCAGATCGGCAGCAGGCAGGGGCTGCGCAAGGCCTTTTAGCAGTTTTTGCTCAAGCGCCTCGAAGGCTGCGACCAGCTCCCGCTGGGCCTTGCTGTACTGAAAATTGAATTCCCAGGGCAGATCAGGTTCACCAGGGTTATACGCCAGCGCTTGCTCGACCAGCGCCGCGAAGGCTGCCAGAGACGGCGGCAGTTGCTCCATCGCCAAGCGTGCGGACTCGGTCAGAGGTTGCGCCTGCAAGGTCGCAAGGTTTGCACGCAACTTGCCCAGATCGGCCTGCACCTTGGCCGCCAACTCGGCATGCCCGCCCTCACCACGATGGATAAACAGATCGGTACTGGTTCGAAACACCAGCACCTGCGCACTTTGCAGCTGGGTCAGAGCCACATCAGGCGCAGCGTGTGAGGTCAGGCTGAACAGCGCCAGCGCCAGACTAAACAGGTAACGGGCATACGTACGGAACATCGGGCATTCATCCATAACGATAAAAGCACCGAGTATAGGGAGGCCGTCAGTCAGCGGCCAGAACCCATAACCTGTTGAAGGTGGATGAGTGCCGCGCCGTATTAACCGATCACCAACTCTTTACGCACCTGCGTTTCCAGCTCGGCTTTCAAGGCCGGGTCGAGCTTAAGCTGACGCGCTAACTCTTCCAGATACGCACGCTCCATAAAGTGCTCCTCATCCACCATCAGCACGCTGGCCACATACATTTCCGCCGCCATTTCCGGCGTACTGGCTGCGCGAGCTATTTCGGCAGGATCCAGCGGTTTGTTCAGCTCGGCCTGTAACCAATGCTGCAATTCGGCATCGTCAGTGAGTTTGACCAGCTCGCCTTCAATCAACTGTCGCTCGCGTGCATCGACATGGCCATCGGCTTTAGCTGCCCCCACCAGCGCCTTGAGAATCGCCTGGCTGTGCAGCTCGGCCTGCGGCGCCGGCAAGCGATCCAGGGTTTGCGGCTCGCCCTGCGGAGCATTGGCCTGCTGCGCCTGCCAGTTACCATAGGCCTTGTAAGCGACCACGCCGAGTGCAGCCAAACCGCCATAGGTCAGGGCTTTGCCACCCATTTTGCGCGCACTCTTGTTACCCAGCAGCATGCCCAGAGCACCCGCGGCGAGCGCACCACCACCGGCACCTTTGAGCAGGGTGCCTAGATCCCCGCCCTTGCCACCTTTGCCTGCACCACCGAGCAAACCGCCCAGAGCGCCACCCAGGCCACTGGCTGAGCCACCTGCGGAGCCGCCGGAGGACTTCTGCTGCATCAGGTCCTGGCCGGATTTCAACAACTGATCAAGTAATCCACGGGTAATCATCAAGCGCTCTCCCTAAAAATAGTTGTACCGGTACATGGATCGATTCTAGAGAGAGAGGTTTCCCGCCACCTAGCCTCAGAGTGCTTCGAAAGATTGCCAGCGGACTCAAAAACAGGAGAAAACGGCTACTCGTCGGTTAACCGACGCTGAATCTGTCAAATAGTGGTCAGCATCACATAAGCGCAGTATTTGGCGCCGGTAGGATGGCGCGATAAATCGCCTTCAAACGGTCAAGGCTATGCATACAGCCGACACCGGAGTCCCATCCATGCTGCGACACACACCGCTTGCCGCCCACCGCCTACTTCGCTGCCTACTCGCGAGTTGCTGCCTGTTTAGCCCAGTGCTGGTAGCCGATGCACCGGCTACCCAGCGCAGTGCTTTGTCAGCAGCGCTCAGCGACACGCGCCTGGCCAGCTGGCTCAACCTGCTCGACCATTCAGCCCAGGATGAGGAGCGCGTGCAACTGGAGCGGGTTAACCACTTCATCAATCGTTCGGTGAGTTTTGTCAGCGATCAGCAAGCCTGGGGCGCAGAGGATTACTGGGCCACGCCGGCGCAGACACTTAGCCTAGGCCAAGGTGACTGCGAAGATTTCGCCATCGCCAAATACTTCAGTTTGGTGCGCATGGGTGTGCCCAGCGAGAAACTGCGCCTGACCTTCGTCAAGGCACTCAAGCAGAACCAGGCGCATATGGTGCTGGCCTATTACCCCAGCGCCAGCGAGCAGCCGCTGATCCTCGACAACCTCGACCCGCGCATTCGCCCGGCCAGTGAGCGTGGCGATCTGTTGCCGGTGTATTCCTTTAATAACCACGGCGTGTTTCTGGCCAAAACGCCGCAACGCGTTAGCCAGCCGCCGGAGTTTCTGGCGCGCTGGAATGAACTGAGCGAACGCGCGCTGGCCGATGGTTCAGCCGCGCCCTCACCGCAGGGCTAACACCTATCAGCGCGGGCTGAGATGGGCAATCAACAGCTGCACGCTTTCCTGCCCACGAAACTCATTCACGTCCAGCTTGTAAGCCAGCTCCACCCAGCGCACGGTCGGGTTCGGCCAAATCTCACGATCCACACCAAAGGCGATGCCATCGAGCTGTACGCTACCGCACTCGCTTTTCAGCACCACCTTGAGGTGCCGTTCGCCGACCACGCGTTGCTGCACCAGCTGGAATACGCCATGAAACAACGGCTCGGGAAAGTGCTGCCCCCAAGGCCCGGCATTGCGCAGTTCCTTGGCCAGTGGCAGGTGGAACTCTTCAATAGACAAGGCGCCATCGGACAGTAGGCGACCGGTTAAGTCGTCTTCACACAGCTGGCGACGTACTTCGGCATCGAAGGCCGCCGCAAACTCCGCAAAATGGGCTTCAGGCAATGACAGCCCTGCAGCCATGGCATGCCCACCAAATTTGCTGATCAGCTGCGGATGCTTGGCCGCCACCGCATCCAGCGCATCACGGATATGAAAACCAGGAACCGAGCGCGCCGAACCTTTCAGCACGCCGTCGCCGGCATCGGCAAAGGCGATGGTCGGGCGGTGATACCGCTCCTTCATGCGCGAGGCAAGGATGCCGATCACGCCTTGGTGCCAATCGGCCTCGAACAGGCACAGACCGAAGGGCATGTCTTCCAGCGGCAGATCCTTGAGCTGGGCCAGCGCCTCACGCTGCATGCCTTGCTCAATGGCCTTGCGGTCCTGATTGAGCTGATCCAGCTGCACCGCCATGTCGCGGGCCAGGGCTTCGTCATCACAGAGCAGGCATTCGATGCCCAGCGCCATGTCATCCAGACGCCCAGCCGCATTCAATCGTGGGCCGAGGATAAAACCCAGATCAGTGGAGGTGATACGCCGATGATCACGCCCCGCCACCTCGAGAATCGCGCGCAAGCCCGGCCGCGCCCGGCCGGCACGAATCCGCGCCAAACCCTGATGCACCAGAATGCGGTTATTGGCATCCAGCGGCACCACGTCGGCAACGCTGCCCAGAGCAACCAGATCCAGTAACTCGCCCAAGTTAGGCTCAGGGCGCTGCTCATTGAACCACCCCATCTCGCGCAAGCGCGCACGCAGGGCCAGCAGCACATAGAACATCACACCAACCCCCGCCAGCGCCTTGCTAGGGAACTCACAGCCGGGCTGGTTGGGATTAACGATGGCATCCGCCGCCGGCAACTCGGCACCCGGCAAGTGATGATCGGTCACCACCACAGTCAGGCCAGCGGCCTTGGCCGCCGCAACGCCTTCGACGCTGGAGATACCGTTATCCACGGTAATCAATAGCTGCGGCTGACGCTCCAGCGCCACCGCGACGATCTCGGGAGTCAGGCCATAGCCGTACTCAAAGCGATTAGGCACCAGATAATCAACATGGGCGGCGCCGAGCATGCGCAGCCCGAGCATGCCCACTGTGCTGGCGGTGGCGCCGTCAGCATCGAAGTCGCCGACGATCAACATGCGCTGACCTTGTTGCAAACCCAGCACCAACAAATCGACGGCCGCGCTCATGCCCTTCAGTTGCTGATACGGAATCAAGCGCGCCAAGCCCTTATCCAGCTCGGCAGCCGACTGCACGCCGCGAGCGGCATACAAACGAGTCAACAACGGCGGCAGAGCGCCCAGGTCGGGCAAGGTGGCAGGTAACGGGCGGGCTTCGATGCGCATTAGGGTTCCGGTACAGACAAAAGGCAAGGCATACACAGGCGCTTAAGTAGCGCGCCTAGAGCCGTAGGATGGGGCGGGCCGCGCAGGTTGAGCGCAGCGATACCCATGATGTTTCGCTAGCGATGGGTATCGCTGCGCTCAACCCCATCCTACAAAGCAAAACTTAGCGTTCTCCCGCTAGCCACTCAATCGGCAACTCATGCTGGCCGCGCTCATCGGTGACGAACAGCTCGCCGTCGCTGATCATCACGCTCCAGTTCAACGAACGCGGCATGTCCAGCGCCAAACGGGCCAAGGCTTCTTGGTCGAGGGCGACGACATTGATGTTTTTCAGGCTGCGAACGGGGTCGAGTGCTTTGGTCTGCCAGACGCGCAGGTTGCCGTAGGCCACCAGGCTAAATTTCTCGGTGCGCCGCGAGCACCAGGTGATGCGGTCGCTGTCCGGTTGCCCGACCTCAATCCAATGCAGCACGCGATCATCCAGGCTTTTTTCCCACAGGGCTGGTTCATCCACATCCGACAAACCGCGACCGAACGCCAGGTGCTCGTGATAGAACAAGGCATAACCCACCAGCCGGGCAGCCAGGCGCTCTTCGGTTTCCGACGGGTGCCTGGCAACGGTGAAACGCAGGTTTTCATAGACGCTGCGGTCCATGTCGGTGAGGTTTAACTCAATTTTGTAGGTCGTAGACGGCAGGGCCATGGAGGGGCTTCTTGGCTGGGCGAAAGAGCGTAAGTCTAACCCGAAACGCTCCTCGCCGAACCGATCCGCCCACTCAGCAGCGTATTTGCTGCTCGATACCGCTTTCAGGATCGCGGTAGTCAATGATCGCCTGACACGTGCTCAGATCAACATACAAGCGACAGTAATGCTCGCCATGGCGCCAGGCCATGGCCACGCTGCCGTCGCTGGATTGATTCAGCTCAAAGCGCCCATCAAACGCAGGGTGGCTGTTACGCAGGCGCATCAGCGTCAGCAAGCGCTGCACCAGCGGTTGCTGCAACGCCTGCTCGGCCTCCTCCAGGCTGTAATAGTGGCGATTAACGTCACGCGCCTCGCCGCTCGCTTCACACAGCTCAAAGTCGTTACAACCCGCCAGCAGGCCGACGTAATAAACCTGGGGAATTCCCGGGGTGAAGAACTGAATGGCCCGCGCAGCGATATACGCCTCTTCGTTACGCATCAGCGCCTCGAAGAAAGTGCAGGTCAGTTGGTAGATAGCACCGACGCTGTGTACGCTAACGGCTGAGCGGCGCATGATCGGATCGGCGCTACGGGCCGACACTTCATCGACCAGAAAGCGAATTTCCGCCTCCGGCAACATGCTTTCTACATCCGGAATGCAGATGCCGTCATGGGTATCGAGCACCGTCACCTGATTGCGCGGGCACATGCGCAGCCATTGTTTGAGGTAACGGCTGTTACCGCTGAGAAAGGCATGCAACACCAACGGCGGCAAGGCAAACGCATAGGGGCGCATATGCCGGCGCGAGATGGCGTACTGGTAACTGATGTGGTCGTGCACTTCCGGCAGCATCTCGGCGCCGTACTTCTCGCCGGTTTCACGGAACCAGTCGAGGATGCGGTAGACATCCGGCTCGACCAAGAAACAGCTGCTACCGATGCGTTTGGTGGTGTAACCGAACGCATCCAGGCGGAACAACTTGACCCCACGCGCGGTAAGAAACGCCAGGTAGCGCTCCATCAACTGGTAGGTCAGCGGTGACTCGTAGTTGAGGTCGACCTGCCGCTCGGTGAAGGTGCACCACACCCGGCAGGTCTCGCCATTGGCCAGCAGCACGTCGCGAAACGGCTCTTTTTCCTTGCGGATATGAATCTTGGCCAGGTCTTCCAGACCAATCTCGCCGAGCTTGTCCACCTGTACGAACAGCTCGGCATGGGCTGAGTCCTGCCCCTTGGCGACAAAGTCGAGAAACTCCGGCGACTCGTCGGAAATATGGCTGATCACCAGATCGACACACAGATCGAAGCGCGCGGAAATCCGCTCGACATCGGCCCAGTCGCCGTAGCGCGGGTCGACCTCCATATGCGTCAGCGGCGAGAAACCACCATCGGCATTGGACGGGTACATCGGCAACAGATGTACGCCTCCGACGGCATCCGTTAAGTACTGCTCAAGCAAGCTGTAAAGATTACTCAGGTTGCCACCCAAGCGATCTGGATAAGTGATCAACTGAACCGCGTTACGCAATGCCATGCTCACCCCTCATTCGCCGGTACAACTGCCCACTCCACAGAGCAGGGCTAGAGTGACCTTAACGAGGTATGCCGGTCATGGCCAGCGAGTCAGACCACGCAATCAGTTATCGGCATAGCGCCCCCATAGCTCGTCAAACACCCGGCGGTAGTCAGCGAACAACGCAGGGTGGTCAATTACCAGCAGGTTTTCCTCGTTGCCGGTGGTCGCGCTACGGGTCCAGTTGAAGCTGCCATTCAATAGAAAACGGCCATCGAACAGGGCGAATTTATGGTGCATGTGGTACGGCCCAGAGTCGATGCGTAATGGCACACCCTGGCTGCGCAAGCGCTCAATATCGCTGCCCATATCGAACTGCTTTTCGTTATCAGTAATTACCCGCACTGCGATACCGCGCTGGTGGCAGGCCAGAATTTCACTGCTCAACTGGTCGTCAGAGATGGTGTACACGCAGATATCTACCGACTGCCGGGCCTGTCGACAAAGATCGCGAATCTTGCGCCGGCAACTTTCGCCGGGGCTGAAATGCGCACTGGCGACTTCCACCCGATTCGGCGCAACACAGCTATCGAGTGTCTTAACAACCTGTTCCAACCACTTCAGCGCAGCCAGCGTGTTGGCCGGTTCGGTCACAAGCTCACGTACCAAGGCGAACGCGCGATTACGCAGATAGCGCACCTGATCCGGGCCCAAGTCGCTGCCCAGTTGGCGCAACTCGTCGCGCTCCTCATTGCTCAGACGCAGGTCGGCCAGGCTGTCACGCAACTGCTGATCGAGACGATTGAAATCCACTTAACTTCCTTGTCGTGAGCGCGGTCTATAGCGCCAGGCGGCATAGAGCCCACCGCACAGCGCACCGGCCAGATGATATTCGAAGGAGACGCCTTTCTGCGGCACCAGGCCGAACACCCAGCCTCCATGCAGAAAGAACACTAATACCGCCAGCAGCAGATCAAGCCAACTGCGGCGGAACCACGCCCGCGCCAGCAGCAGCGCCCACAGCCCGAACAGCCAACCGCTGGCGCCAACATGGATGCCCTGGCGGCCGAACAGCCAAACCAATGCACCACTGCCGATGATGATAAACAGGCTGGCCTGGATAAAGTCGCGCCGCGATTCCAGCAAAGCCAGCAGCCCCAGTACCAGCAGGCCGCTGAGATTACTCAACAGATGCAACCAACCACCATGCAGCCAAGGCGCAAAAAAGATACCCGGCAACGACTCAAACCGCCGCGGTATCACGCCCCAAACATTGAGGCTGTAACCACTCAGGCTATTGACCAGTTGCAGCACCAGCATCAGTGCGGCAATGCCCAGCAACAGCTGCACCCGTGGCAACAGCCCGGCCTTCATGGCGACTCGATTTCGCTGTCGCCGGTATCGCTTTCCAAGCGCTGTTCGTGACCCAGTTGCTCGCCTAAATCGCGCAGCTGAGCGGAGATTTCCAGCATGCGGTTGTGGGTGCGCAGGTCGATATCGATTTTCTTGTCCATCGCCTTAACCAGCGGTAGAAAACTGTTCTGCAGGCTTTCAGCCAGGCTTTCCAGTAGTTTTTGCACTGCAGGTTGCGCCGGCGTGATCACCTCCACTTGCGGGCGCAGCTTGCCCAGGCTCTCAAGCCCAGCTAACAGCTGCTCCCAAGGCACAGTAGGCGACTCAGCAGCGGGTTTGTTTGGCGCCAAGCCGCGTACGCCTTCAACCAGATCATTGAGCTGCGCGACCACGCGCCCGCCGACATCGCTGTCGCTGCCGCCCATAGCCTTGTTACGCATAAAGTCGCGCTTGATCTGCGTCCAGCGCTCGGCCTGGGCGTCGGTCATATTGCCGCGCAATTCCGCCAGCTTGAGCAGGTTTTCCTCGGCGCCCGTGGTGAGCAGCTGTGATTCGCCCTGGTAATGATCGGCGATCAGTTGCAGCACCTCGGCCTCGTTCATCACAGCAGAGATTTTCTCCGCCATCTTGTTCATGTTGCGATAACTACCCTGCAACTTGAACGGCGGTTCGGTGCGGTACTGATCAGCCTGGGCCGCGCTGGCGATGTACTGCTGATTGACCCGCCCCACCACATCACGCACCTGCATCAAACGCTGCAAGGTGGTAACAATCTCATTGACCTCGGCGCCGCTGTAGCTGTGACTCAACTCGTTGCTGGAAAACGGCTTGCCTTCGGCCTTGGCGACAAAGCGATAGACATCCGCCATCTCGCGAGTGGCCAGCGGTGCCAGCACCGGATTGGAGGTCAAGCCGTTCTCGATATAGGACAGCGCAAAGGCTTCTTGCATGCCGCCCAAGGTGTCGCCGAGGTTATAGATGTCGGCACGGTTGGCCAGCATATCCGGGATCTTGAACACGTCACCGGACTCGGTGTAAGGGTTGCCCGACATGATCACGCAGAACTTGCGACCACGCATGTCGTAGGTGCGCGTGCGCCCCTTCCACACGCCTTCGATACGGCGGGTGCCGTCACACAGCGAGATGAATTTCTGCAGGAACTCCGGATGCGTGTGCTGAATATCGTCGAGATAGAGCATCACGTTGTTGCCCATCTCCAACGCCAGGTTGAGCTTTTCCAGCTCCTGACGTGACGTAGCATCCGGCGCCTGAGCCGGATCGAGGGAGCGCACATCGTGCCCCAGCGCCGGGCCATTGATCTTCATAAAGATCAAACCCAGACGGTGAGCCACGTACTCCATCAAGGTGGTCTTGCCGTAACCCGGCGGCGAGATCAGCATCAGCAAGCCGGACAGATCAGAGCGGCGATTCTCCCCGGCAGTGCCCATTTGTTTAGCCAGGTTGTCGCCGATCACCCCAAGATAGACATCATTGATCAACTTGTTGCGCACAAAAGAGCTGAGCGGTTTTGGCTTGAATTCGTTAAGGCGCAGCGCCTCACGCTCGCGCCCGATGACTTCCTGACGCAAGGCCTGATAGCGCTGCAGCCCCGGCAGGAACTGTTCGCGGTGCACGCGCAGGCGGGCGAAGAAATCATCCACGGCCAGCACCAGCTTCCGCTCGTTGATGCGCGAGTGCTCACCCATCAACTCTTCAACGCTAAAGCGCAGATCCACCTCGGTGACGCGCTTGGCCACAGCTTCCGGCAGCAGGCTCAAGGCCACAGCTTCCGGCACATAAGCGCTCAGTTCGGCGAACTGTGCATCGGCACACAGGCCGCGCAACCAGTTATCGACCAACGCCCACTGCGCCGCCGGCCGACCCTGCAATTGCCCGAGGGTCTGTTGATAAACGTCCCACACATGGGCGGTCTGCAAGCGCGCCTGCAACCCGGCGAGCAGCTCACGAGCGTACTTGCTGAAAACGAATTCAATGCGTTCGGCCGCCAGCTCGTGCACCAGGTACTCCGCCGCCTCGACCAGACCGGCCAGAGCGACTTCCATCGCCTGCTGCTGACAGAACGACGCCATGGCATCGGTAATTTCCGCCTGCAATTGCAGCAGGCCCTGATCCTGACCGAACAACTGCTGGATATGCCGGCAGGTTCGCGCCCGCTGCGGCCACTGCCCCGCCGTTTCGACGCCTTGTGCATGGCCCCAGAAGAAGCTGGCGAAACCCCGTGGCAGTGCGCCATAACGCAGCAAACCAGCACTGTCACGCAGCGGTAGCAGCTGGTTGAGAATCAGTGCGGCATCGTGATCGTGAATGCCCTTTTCGTAGCCTTCCTTGTAGCGCGGCGCAGCAAAGTCACGGATGCTTTTGACCAGCGCTTCCGGCTGCGCCAGCTGCTGCTTGAGTAGATCGATACTGAGGCCATCGCGCCCGGCATCGGCGGCTGCCAGCACTTCGCCGGCCAGGTATTCGGCGCGGTAGAGCGTGGCGGACTCGGATTCCAGTGATACCTGCCAATAGTCGCGCAACGCTTCCAACTCGTTGTTACGCAGCGGCTCAAGAAACTCGGTGCCGGTCAGGTGCAGATAGAGCTGATCGCCCCTCGGCATCAGGGTCAGATCCAGCTCCTGGGTATTAACGCTGAAGCGATGGCGCGGGCCGAGCTTGATGACGTTGCCGCCTTCCTCGAACAGCTCACTTTTGTCGCGCAGGCTGCGTACGGCCTGGTCACGGGCGGCCTTGAGGCGCGCCTCAACATCCTCAGCTTTGACGCTGTCTTTCAGCTCGCGCAGGCGTTCAGTCAGTTCACGCAGCTTGAGAATCAACGGATCAGAGGCGAAAAACGCATTCAGCTCGTCGGGCTTGGTCAGCCGCGCGGTACGCCGACCGAGGCTTTCCAGGATGCGTCGGGCGGCGTCGAGCAAGCCCTGAGCTTTGCGCTGACGCTCATCGAGCAGCGCCTGCTTGTGCGCCTCGAAGGTTTCCAGTAACTCTTCGCGCTTGGCCAAAATGTCGCCGAGAAACTGTTCGTGGTCACCAAACTGGCTCTCCAGTTCTTCGAGCTGCACCAGCAAGCGCGACAGTTGCTCGTCGCAGCGCTCCGGGTCCTGCGCCATGGCCAAGGCATTGGTGATGCCCTGGCTGAACAGTTTGAACTGCGCACCAAACTGCGCCACGGTCTCCGCCGAGCCCAAGCCCTTGCGCCGTTGTTCGGCGCGGGCCTTGGTCTGGTTCAGCCGGGCGTATACCTGGGAGATCGCTTCAACAATCTCGGTGCGCTGCGTGGCGTCATCAATGGGCAGCGACGCCATCAGGCTGGACAGCATGTCCAGGTTGCCGGCCATGGCCTGCAGTGCTTGCAATGGCTCATTCAGCTGACTAACGGTTTCGGACTTCTGCGCCTGGCTATCGAGCAGCCCCAATTGCAGTACATAGGGTTCCAGCGCAGCTTTACTGGCCAAGAAGTTAGAGGTGGCCGCGGCGACGTTGTCCTGAGCGGCCAGAAGATCGGCTTCCATGGCATCGATGCGCGCCACATCGATATAACGGTAATCACGAATAGTCAGCAGTTGACCGCGCTGAGCGTTGATCGCATTGAGCGCATCAACAAAATGCTGCACCTCATCCCAACTGTCGATCAGCAGGCCAGACAACAGCGCTTGCTGCCGTGTCTCGACTTCGACCATGGCGCGGGCCGACTGCTGACGAATGCTCTCAACCTTCTCGAACTCATCGAGCACCAGCTCGCCAGTGGCGGCAATTTCGCGCAACAGCGGCGCCATGCCCTGGCACTGGGCATCACCCAACCAGTGATAGATATCGAACAGACGGCGAGTGTTCTGACACAGCAGGGTGTAGCGCTGCACCGAGACTTCCGGCGTCTCGATCTCGCGGCTGAGCCCGAGCAGGTCGGAGACGCCACGCACCAGTTCGGCATTGCCGATGCGCCCGAAGAAGCCACCGCGCGCGGGTTGGCGAGCGGCGAAATCATCGCTGCAGAACGGCGTTTGCCAGATCTGCATGGGATGGATACGAGTCGGTTCTGTGCCTTCGGCGGCGAAGATCACCGTACGCCCGTCTTCCAGGCGTGCGTAGCCGTGGCCGAAGATCGGGCTGTGTAACTGGCGATTGATCATGTTGTAGGTAAACAGCGCCGAACGGCCTTCTTCCGGGTGGTAGAAGATGTACTGCACGTCTTCACCATTGGGCGAGCGCACGGCGCGTTTGAAACGCATGCCGTCCATGGGCTGTTCAAAGGCTTTGGATTCGCCGTTCTGCAGGTAATAACCGCCAGGGAAGATGATGCCGTGGTCTTCCGGCAGCTGCACGCACGCCAGGCCAATGGCATCGATACGCTCGACCTTGCGGGTCAGGCTGTTGAATACCAGGTAGCGCCACTGCTCTTCGCGGTACGGCAGCACCTTGAGCAGGATCAAGCTGCCCAGCCGGGCGAATTCGATCTGCGCATCGTCGAGAGACTGGGTCTTATCCAGTACCGCCTCGCGGTAGACGCCCTGACCGTCTTCGGTGTTGTTTTCGACCTTGATCGTGAGGTCGCCACCGATGGTCTCGACAAAGATGCTGTCGAGAATGTTCAGATGCGGATGGCGGCCGTTCACCACCATCTCGCGGGATGTCTTCTGCCACTCAAAATCGAACGGCGCGGGCAGCGCTATATCGCGCTCGCCACGGTTGTCGATGTAACGCACGTCCTTGCCGTCGAGCGAGATCGACCAGCGAAACACGCGAATATCGCTGATGCGGTCACCGATCTGGAAGCTGGCCAGCAGCTTGCCGTCACGCACCATCAACTGCAGCAGACGGGTGTTCTTGTAGTAGGTGTAGAGCTCGTTGAAATCATTAACGAAGCTGCTCTGGCCGAGAAAACTGTCGGCCAGTGCGACACTTTCAGCCTCATAGCCTTCGTCCTGCTCGTGCAGGCGATAGAGAGAAAATACGTCCTCGACGCGGGTCTCTTTTTTCAGCCCCAGGAATACGTTGTAGCCAAACAACAGGCACTCGCCGACCTGAACAATGTCGCGGGCCGTGCAGTTGTTCTCGGTGCGGATCCGCACCCGTCCGATGACTTCCATCTGGCTGCTGCCAAACTCCTGCACGCGCTGATCATTCAGCGCCTCGGTAGTCTGGCGCAGGCGTAGGCCTTGCTCCTGTAGGCGCTTGTGCAGCACCTCGTAGGCACCGCCTTCGGCGACGGCCTTGTCCAATACGTCCTGTGGCTGGGCTACGGCTGGAGCATCCGACATCGTG
>Ga0209504_1001509_pt1 | contig 17437 bp, 16 predicted proteins | sample COGITO_mtgs_1005_FD_184791 | JGI IMG/M metagenome (GOLD analysis project Ga0209504, IMG submission 184791) | Pelagic marine microbial communities from North Sea - COGITO_mtgs_100511 (SPAdes) (version 2) | ecosystem: Environmental > Aquatic > Marine > Epipelagic ...
CGGCGTTTATGTACATGGGCAAACTGATCGAGTTCGGTGATACCGATACGCTGTTCACCAACCCGGCGAAGAAGCAGACAGAAGACTACATCACCGGCCGCTACGGCTGACCGGCTATGGCAAATCGCGCTGCGCGTTGTCGGCGGCGCTTGCCGTACGCGTTTGTACTGTCTGCGCGTCGCCTCCTAGCTCAGCACGATTTGCCAAAGGCCGGTTATACCGCAGCAGGAATTTCAACCAGTTTCGCAAGGGTTTGCACATGATCAACAAAGAAAACCTTACCCAGCACATCTCCCAGCAGTTCAACGTTGAGCTAGAGGAGGTGCGCAGCCACCTATTGGCCATGGGTGGCCTGGTTGAGAAGCAGGTGAATGATGCGGTGATCGCGCTGATCGACGCCGACTCGGGCCTGGCTCAGCAGGTGCGTGAGATCGACGACCAGATCAACCAGATGGAGCGCAACATCGACGAAGAGTGCGTGCGCATTCTTGCCCGTCGTCAGCCGGCGGCTTCCGACCTGCGCTTGATCATCAGCATTTCTAAATCGGTAATCGACCTCGAACGTATTGGCGATGAAGCCACCAAGATCGCCAAGCGCGCGATCCTGTTGTGTGAAGAAGGCGAAGCGCCGCGTGGTTATGTTGAGGTTCGGCACATCGGTGACCAGGTGCGCAAGATGGTGCAGGATGCTCTCGATGCGTTTGCGCGTTTTGACGCCGACTTGGCATTGTCCGTGGCGCAATACGACAAAGTGGTCGATCGCGAATACAAGACCGCTCTGCGCGAGCTGGTGACTTTTATGATGGAAGACCCACGCTCGATCTCGCGCGTGCTCAACATCATCTGGGCCTTGCGTTCGTTGGAGCGCATCGGTGACCACGCGCGCAATATCGCCGAGCTGGTGATCTATCTCGTTCGTGGTACCGACGTAAAACACCTCGGCCTGACCCGTATGCAGGAAGAAGTACAGGGCAGCAAAAAGAACAGCTGAATGTGGCTGTTCTCGACGGCACTACGCGCTGGCAGGAGCGGAAAATACGCGTGATCGCGACATCGCGTGTATTTCGGTTGGCCTTTGGCCAGCAGCCGTGACTATGCTTAAGGCCATCAGAACGGGAGTGGCCGATGAGCAAAGTCAGTGTGCTGGTAGTGGACGACGCAACCTTTATCCGCGATTTGGTGAAAAAGGGACTGCGCGATCACTTTCCAGGCATCCAAATCGAGGAAGCCGTCAACGGACGTAAAGCTCAGCAGATGCTGACGCGTCAGCCCGTCGATTTGATTCTGTGTGACTGGGAAATGCCGGAAATGTCCGGGCTTGAGCTGCTCAGTTGGTGCCGTGAGCAGGAAACCCTGAAGATCGTGCCGTTCATCATGGTCACCAGCCGGGGTGACAAAGAGAACGTGGTGCAGGCGATCCAGGCGGGCGTTTCCGACTTTATCGGTAAGCCGTTCTCCAATGAACAGTTGGTGACCAAGGTGAAGAAGGCCTTGAGTCGCGCCGGCAAACTCCAGGCGCTGGCCGCCAGCGCGCCACCGAAGATGCTCAGTACCGGCGGTTTCGCCAATGACTCACTGTCGGCCCTCACCGGCGGTAAAGCCGCCGTGGCCAAACCGGCTGCGCCAGCTGTAGCGACCGCGTTCGCTGGTAAACCCGCCGCGGCTAAAGCCTCGGCCGCCAGTGCGCCGAGCGGGCGTGGCCAGGGCCAATTACGCTTGCCTGGCGGTGCCATCCTGTCTTGCGTAATCAAAGCCCTGAGCCTCAAGGAAGCCCTGCTGGTGGTTAAGCGCACCGAGGTGTTGCCGCAGGTGCTGGAAAGCGCAGTGCTCGATCTGGAGCAGGGTGAGGCGGCAGAAACTGCACGGCTTAACGGCTACCTGCATGCGGTGGCCGCTTTCGAGCCCAAGCCAGACAGCGAATGGCTGCAGCTGACATTCAAGTTCGTTGATCGCGACCCGCAGAAACTCGATTACATTTCGCGCTTGATTGCCCGCGGCACCGTGCAGAAGCACTTCAGTCCCGGTGCTTAACAGCGCCAGCCGCGAATCAGGCGTGCGAGATCGTTCACAGGCTCGACGCGCCGGTTCGCATCGCACGGGGTCGCCTGCTAGTCTCATTACCCCGGACATACAAATCATAAGATCCGAGTCGTTATGCTAGGGCGTCTGATACTTCTCTGCAGTTTGTTGACCCTTGCCAGCCAGGCAATGGCGTTGACCATTTATAAGTACACCGATGCCAATGGTGTGGTCACTTATACCGACCAAGCTGCGCCCGGTGCGCAAGTGTTCGTGTTTCGCGACCGCATGGTCGAGCGCCTGGATAACCAAGTAAAACTGGAAACCAAGAAGCACGAAGCGGGTGAAACCCTGATGGTACGCAACGATTTGTACGCGCCAGTGCAGATCGAACTGCGTTTTGAGCGGGTCGACAACGCCTCTGGCGTGCCGGACAAGCCGATCAGCTGGGTGCTGCCACCGCGCAGCCACATTCGCCTGGCCACTCTGGCCCCGCGTGATGCCAGCAAACCCATGCGTTACACCCCCAAGCTGCGCTACGCCATGGGCGACCCTCGGCTACTGCCAACCCAGAAGAACTATCCGTTGCCGTGGCGTGGCGGCCCGTTCCGCCTGACCCAGGGCGCTAACGGCCAATACAGCCACTTCACCCCGAAAGGCCGCTACGCCATGGACATCGCCATGCCCGAAGGCACGCCGATTGTCGCGGCGCGCAGTGGCGTGGTGGTCAAAACCGAGAATCAACAAAGCGGTCGGGGTAATAACCCGTCCGGCAACTATGTGCGCATCCTGCATGATGACGGCACCATGGGTGTTTACCTGCACCTGATGAAGGGCTCGGTGGCCGTCAGCGAAGGCAGTCGGATTCGCGCCGGCAGCCTACTTGCGCGCTCCGGCAATACCGGTAATAGCACCGGCCCGCACCTGCACTTCGTGGTGCAGCGCAACGTTGGCTTGGCGCTGGAGTCGATTCCGTTCAACTTTGCCCAGCCGGTCAACAGCCTGCCGAATTTTGCGGTGGGTGGGGAATAACCAGATCGTAGGATGGGTTGAGCTTGCGATACCCATGCGGTGCGGCGGGCGTTGTTGATGGGTTACGCCTGAGGCTAACCCATCCTACGACCCCTGTCGCGGCAAGGCGCATCACAGATCGCACTGTGCCGCTCAGTCGAGCTTGAGCACCTTGGCCAGCACGATCTTCGGGCCTTTCATCTTCTTGACGATGATGCGCAGGCCGTCGACTTCCAGCACTTCCTCTTCCTCGGGCATGCGCTTGAGGGTTTCGTAGATCAGCCCTGCCAGGGTTTCTGCTTCGACGTGATCGAGGTCGACACCAAGCAGGCGTTCGACCTTGGCCAGTGGCGTGTCGCCGCGCACCAGCAGCTTGCCCGGCTGATAAGCGAGGATGCCGCGCTCGGCCTTGCGGTGCTCGTCCTGAATATCGCCGACCAGGGCTTCCAGTACGTCTTCCATGGTCAGGTAGCCGATCACCTTGCCATCAGCTTCTTCAACCAGCGCAAAGTGCGAGCCGCCCTGGCGGAATTGCTCCAGCAGGCTAGACAACGGCATATGCCGGTTAACCCGCTCGACCGGGTGCATCAGTTCGCTCACCTTCAATGCTGAGGGCAGCATCTCCAGCAGGGACAGGTGCAGCAGCAGGTCCTTGATGTGCAGCACGCCGACAAACTCGCCGCTGTTGTCATCAAGGATGGGGTAGCGGCTGTACTTGTGCCGGCGGAATACGCTGAACACTTCATCGAGGGCTGCATTGAGCGGCAGAGAGACCAGGTCCTCGCGAGAGTTGGCCCAGTCCACCACCTCCAATTCGCCCAGCTCCACGGCTGAGGCCAGCACGCGCATGTCTTGATCACTCGGGTCGCTGGCGCGGCTGGAGTGCAGGATCAGCTTGAGTTCGTCGCGGCTGTAATGGTGCTCATGGTGCGGCCCGGGCTCGCCCTGGCCGGCCACACGGAGAATGGCGTTGGCACTGGCGTTAAGCAGGAAAATCGCCGGGTACATGGCCCAATAGAACATATACAACGGCGCGGCCGTCCACAGCGATAGCAGCTCGGGTTTGCGAATGGCCCACGACTTGGGCGCCAACTCGCCGACCACGATATGCAGGTAGGAAATAATAAAGAACGCGGTGAAGAAGGCGATGCCATGCACCAGCTTCGGCGACTCGATGCCGATGGCGGACAGTAGCGGTTCGAGCAGATGAGCAAATGCCGGCTCACCGACCCAGCCCAGGCCTAGGGAGGCCAGGGTGATGCCCAGCTGACAGGCCGAGAGGTAAGCATCAAGCTGGTTGTGCACGGTACGCAGGATATGTCCGCGCCAGCCGTTTTTCTCGGCCAGGGCGTCGACTTTGGTGGCGCGCAACTTAACGATGGCAAACTCGGCGGCAACGAAAAAACCGTTGAGCAGTACCAGAAACAGGGCGAAGAGAACGAGGCCGAAATCGGCGAAATAGCTGCTGGCGATGTAACTCGTGGAGGGGTCCATACAGGGTTCAGGTAGTGAATGACCGCTAAAGGGTGGGGGCTGCCAGCAGGCTTTGCAAGTGGGGCGGTTACTGGCCGCGTCGCACAACCTGTTGAGTTGGGAAGTTGCAGGTGAACGCGCTGCCTTGGCCAAGCGTGCTGGAGATGTCCAGGCGTGCGCGATGGCGCAGCAGCACGTGTTTGACGATGGCCAGACCTAAACCCGTACCGCCGGTGTTACTGGCACGGCTGGAGTCGACCCGGTAGAAGCGCTCGGTCAGACGCGGCAGGTGCTTGGCCTCGATGCCCAGGCCGCTGTCTTGCACACTCAGGTGCGCCCCCTGTTCGTCGCCCCACCAGCGCACATGAATATCGCCTTCATTCGGGGTGTACTTCACCGCGTTAAACACCAGGTTGGAGAAAGCGCTGCGCAGCTCTGTCTCGCTGCCCTTGAGCTTAAGGTGCGGATCGGCTTCCAGGCTGATGCGATGTCCGCGTTCGCCAGATAACGCCTGGGCATCGTTCTTGATGCTCAGCAGTAGCAGATCAACCGCTACGGGTTGATTGTCCGAGGGGTAATCGGTGGCTTCCAGCTTGGCCAATAACAGCAAGTCATTGAGCAGGTTTTGCATGCGCCCACCTTGCTGCTGCATTTGTTGCAGGGCGCGTAGCCAGCGCGGATTCACGTCTTCGACGTTATCCAGCAGGGTTTCCAAGTAGCCGGAAATTACCGTTAGAGGGGTGCGCAGTTCGTGGGAGACGTTGGCGACGAAGTCTTTACGCATCTGCTCCAGCTGATGCAGGCGGGTGATGTTGCGCACCAGCATCAGGTGTTCGCGGTTGCCGTATTGGGTGATGTGGAATTGCAGGCGCAAGCGGTCACTGACCGGTGAGGGCAGCTCCAGCGGTTCGTTGTAATTGTGGTTCTCGAAATACTCGATAAAGCGTGGGTCGCGCACCAGGTTGGTGATTTGCTGGCCGCTGTCTTGTGGGGTCTTCAGGCCCAGAAGTTTTTCGGCGGCAATGTTCCACCATTCCAGGTTGCCGTCGCGATCGAGCATGATCACCGCATCCTTGAGTGCGGCGGTGGATTCTTGCACGCGATCAATCACCGCTTGCAGGCGGCCACGGACTTTCTGGTCGCGGCGTTGCAGGTGGTAGATGCTGTCGAACACTTCGCCCCATAGGCCGTAGCCATCGGGCGGCGCTTCATCAGCCTGGCGGGTGCGCAGCCACTTGTGCAGGCGCAGCAGCTGTTGCAGGTGCCAGCCGAGGTAGCCGGCCAGCCCGAGCACCAGGGCCCAGGCGTATTCGCCGCTGATCAGTCCGAGCAGTAGGCAGACACTGATCAGCAGCAGCAAGCGACGTATCAGGGGGCCGCGCCAGTTTTGATTCAATTCGACCTCATCTGCCAATCAATCCGTGTTTGCCGGGCATTATGCAGATGCGCGACCTAGCTCTTGGTGGAGAAACGGTAACCCGTACCGCGCACGGTCTGCACAAGATTCTCGTAAACCTCACCGAGGGCTTTGCGCAGGCGGCGGATATGCACGTCGACGGTGCGCTCTTCAACATACACGTTACCGCCCCAGACCTGATCGAGCAGTTGGCCGCGGGTGTAGGCGCGCTCCTGGTGGGTCATGAAAAATTGCAACAGACGGTATTCAGTGGGGCCCATCTCGGCGGGTTTGCCGTCAATGGTGACGCGGTGGCTGATCGGGTCGAGCAGCAGACCGCCGACCTCGATTGGCCCTTCGCTGTCGATTGGGCCGGCGCGGCGTAGCACGGCCTTCAGGCGCGCCACCAGTTCACGCGGGGAGAACGGCTTGGTGATGTAGTCGTCGGCGCCGACCTCCAGGCCCTGGATCTTGTTGTCCTCTTCGCCTTTGGCGGTGAGCATGATGATCGGGATGTCGCCGGTCAGCTCGTCGCGCTTGAGGCGGCGCGCCAGTTCGATGCCGCTGGTGCCGGGCAACATCCAGTCGAGCAGAATAAGATCGGGTTTGCGGTCGACGATGATGGCGTGCGCCTGTTGGGTGTTCTCCGCTTCCAGGCACTCGTAGCCGGCCATTTCCAGGGCCACGGCGATCATTTCACGGATCGGTGCTTCGTCATCGACGATCAGGATGTTCTTGCCAACCATGGGTCAAGCCTCGGGTCTTCTCGCTGTAATGGGCTGCATTAGATAACGGAATTATTGCAGCCATATGACAGGCGCGCGGCAACGCTTCTTTCTAGCCGCGCAAGGCGTAGTCAAACACCAGGCCGATAAAGATCGCCAAGCCTGCCCAGTGGTTATGCAGAAAGGCATTGAAGCACGCCATCGGCTTGCGGTTGCGGGTCTTGTGAAACTCCCAGGCAAAGCAGCCGGCGGCCACCAGCAGGCCGAGGTGGAAGTACAGGCCCAGCTCGAAGCGTGCCGCGGCCAGCAACAGGCATAGCAGCGCGAGGCCCTGGAGGATGACGATAATCAAGCGGTCGGCATCGCCAAACAGGATGGCGGTTGAGCGCACCCCAATCTTCAGGTCGTCTTCACGGTCGGCCATGGCGTAATAGGTGTCGTAGGCCACTGTCCACAGTAGGTTGGCGATATACAGCAGCCAGGCCTCGGGTGGCAGGCTGCCAGTTTCGGCGGTGAAGGCCATGGGCATGCCCCAGGAAAATGCTGCACCCAACACCACTTGTGGGTAGAAGGTGTAGCGCTTCATAAAGGGGTAGCAGGCGGCAAGAGCCAGGCCGCCGAACGACAGCCAGATGGTGCTGGCGTTGGTGAACAGCACCAGTGCAAAACTGAGCGCCACTAATACGGCGAACAGGATCAACGCTTCGCGCGGCTGCACTTTACCGCTGGCCAGAGGGCGGGCCTTGGTGCGGCTGACGTGACCGTCGAAGTGGCGGTCTGCGTAATCGTTGATCACGCAGCCGGCTGCACGCATCAGAAACACACCCATCACGAAGATAAACAGATTTTTCGCGCTCGGTACGCCCTCAGCCGCTACCCACAGCGCCCACAGCGTCGGCCACAGCAACAGGTAAATGCCGATGGGTTTGTCCAGGCGCATCAGCTGGACAAAGTCCCAGGCGCGCGGGTGCAGGCGGTTGAGTGAATGCAGCAGGCGGGTATACATCGAGCGCGTCTCCATGCGAGTTGCGGCTGATTATACGGGCGATGGCGAGATAGGGTGGGTGGGCTGCAAGAGAAGAGTGGTGGGCGGGGCTTTAGCCGCGACCGTCGCCGCTAAAGCCGGGTAGGGGGGATGGCGCTTTTTCACCTGCCTAAGGGCGCAACGGTGGATGGGTGAAGCGTCATCCACCCTACGGCGTGTCGGTCTCGGCGGCTTGCCAGAATGCGGGCAAAAACACCTCGGCCACCAATACGCCCAAAGCGCCACGGCTAAAACACGAGCGTCGCGCCCACAGGCGCTCGCTGTAAGCCTCAGGCGGCAGCCATTGCGCCGGGTAGCGACATACCTGCAGCTCGCCGCGGTCGAAGGCGCGGTCGCTGAACAGCAGTTCGCCCAATGAGCGGCTGCCCAGTTGATCCAGCGCCAGGCCGGAGCCTTCCAGGGCGCTACGCGCCGCCACGCTGCGAGCGAACACCCAAGGCTGGCCGTGGCCGCGCAAGTACACTTCACGTACCCAGCCCTGGCTGCCGCTGGCCACGCCCAGCGCGCTGCATTCATCGCTGCGTAGGTGCTGCCATCCTTCCTGCAATGGAGTGACGCTGAAGCCATCGGCTGACAAGGCGGTCAGCCGGCGCGTTAGCGAATCTTCATTGAATAGCCAGTCGCGCACCGCAGCTGTAGGTGCAGGGTGCAGTTGGCTGGCAGTCAGCCAGTGCAGCGGGTGGGCGAGGGTGGCGTGGGGCACGAGCAGGTTTCACCGTAGGCAGAGGCGCGCGAGTCTAGGGTCTGTTGCCGTTTCGTCGCAAGCCGCGTTGCCGCGAAAAATCTCGCCAGGCTAGGCGGAGGACGCAGGTAATGGTTGTTCCCTTGCCAAGTCCTCCAACACCGCTTGGCGAAATTTTTCGCGCAACCCGAAGGGCCGAGCCTGTTTTAGCGCGATACTGCGTTTCTCGACACTCATTTGGAACAACCAAACTTCGTGTCTCGTGCCTTGCCTCGCGCTAAAACAGGCGTCGGCGCGACCGCGAACGAAATGGCAACAGACCCTCGCATGGCCCTAGCGCCCGGACAGGTGGCGCCGGGCGCGGCGATTGGCCGCTACGCTGGGCAGAGCCCGACTTTGGTTGGCCTCACCGGCACGCTATTCATCGCCCGGCGGCTTGGCGCACCCGCACATATACGGTAGTTTCCCCGGCGCAATAGCCGTGTGATCCACCTGAGGTAGTTATGAAGAAGTGGCAATGTGTGGTCTGTGGACTGATTTACGACGAGAGCCAAGGCTGGCCTGATGAAGGCATCGCCGCCGGCACGCTCTGGCAGGACGTCCCGGAAGACTGGCTGTGCCCCGACTGTGGCGTGGGCAAGCTTGATTTCGAAATGATCGAAATCGGCTAAGAACCTGCCAAAGGCTGCTGCGCGTCGACCCTGCGGCGTTAAAAACCGGCTCGGAGGGCTCATGTACAAAAGTACACTCCGCTTCCTCGCCGGCTTTTGCCTTGCAGGACTCTAGCTCGCGAGCCTTTGAGCACATTCTGCAAGCTTTCTACGGCGATCATGAGGTCGCCGTTTTGTTTAGTGAGTGCCCATACTGAATACCCCGAACAAGCTGAATTAAGCGGTGAGGTGGTTATGCGTAAGTGGCAGTGTGTGGTGTGCGGTTTTATCTATGACGAAGCTCTCGGCCTGCCCGATGAAGGCATTGCCCCTGGCACGGCCTGGGAGGATGTTCCTGCCTATTGGTTGTGCCCCGATTGCGGCGTCGGCAAGCTTGATTTTGAGATGATCGAAATCGCCTGAGCGCCATCGTCAGCCCGAATTTTTCAGCGCGTTGAACCGCGCTCTGTGTGAGGAATGCAGCATGAGTGCACCTGTCGTCATCATCGGCACCGGCCTGGCCGGTTACAACCTGGCCCGTGAGTTTCGCAAGCTCGACAGCGAAACCCCGCTGTTGCTGATTACCGCTGACGATGGGCGCTCCTATTCCAAGCCGATGCTCTCCACCGGCTTTGCCAAGAACAAGGATGCCGACGGGTTGAGCATGGCGGAGCCAGGCGCCATGGCCGAGCAGCTCAAAGCGGAAATTCGTACCCACACGCGGATCAGCGGCATTGACCCCGGCCACCAGCAGCTATGGATCGGCGAAGAGGCTGTGCCGTACCGCGATCTGGTGCTGGCCTGTGGCGCCGAGGTGATTCGCGTGCCGGTCGAAGGCGATGCCGACGATGCAATCTTCTCGATCAATGACTTGGAAGACTACGCGCGCTTTCGTACGGCGGCGGCCGGCAAGCAGCGTGTTCTGTTGCTGGGCGTTGGGCTGATCGGCTGCGAGTTTGCCAATGACCTGACCCTGGGTGGCTATCAGGTCGAGCTGGTGGCGCCCTGTGAGCAGGTGATGCCCGGCTTGCTGCACCCAGCAGCGGCGGCGGCAGTACAAACCGGGCTGGAAGGGCTTGGCGCGCGTTTTCATTTGGGGCCGGTGTTGGCCAGCCTGAACCATCAGGGCGATGCACTGCAGGCGCATCTGTCCGACGGCACGTTGATTGAGTGCGATCTGGTGCTCTCCGCCGTGGGTCTGCGTCCGCGTATCGAGCTGGCGGCTGCGGCCGGGCTGGCGGTCAATCGTGGGGTGGTGGTTGACCGCCAGCTGCGTACGTCACACGCCAATATCTACGCGCTGGGCGATTGCGCCGAGGTCGATGGGATCAATCTGCTCTACGTCATGCCGTTGATGACCTGCGCGCGCGCCCTGGCGCAAACGTTGGCCGGTAATCCAGTAGCGGTGAGCTATGGCCCTATGCCGGTGACGGTAAAAACCCCGGTTTGCCCACTGGTGGTGTCGCCACCACCGCGCGGCCTGCAAGGCGAGTGGCAGGTCGAAGGCAGCGGCGCCGACATCAAAGCGCTGTGCCATGACAGCAGCGGTGCGCTGCTCGGTTATGCACTTGCCGGCACGGCTGTGCAGGATAAATTGGCTTTGAATAAGCGCTTGCCTGCACTTTTGGCGTGAATGGCAGCTGTTCTGTCTGATATGCCATAAAATTGCCCACTTTAACTGTAGGACAAGACTGGCGCAGGGCCCGATGGCATGCCATCCTCCCTCAGTCTGCCGCAGCCTAGAGCTGTTGCGGCGCCTTGGTACCTGCTCGCGCAGAGCAGCCCGGACACAACAACAAAAAACCGTAAAGAGGCATTTATGCGTAAACCGGAACTCGCCGCCGCCATCGCCGATAAGGCGGATCTGACTAAAGATCAGGCAAACCGTGTACTTAACGCGGTACTCGAAGAAATCACCAACGCACTGAACCGCAAGGACAGCGTCACCCTGGTGGGCTTCGGTACATTCGTGCAACGCCACCGCGGTGCTCGCACCGGGAAAAACCCGCAAACCGGCGAGCCGGTACAGATCAAGGCCAGCAACACCGTCGCTTTCAAACCGGGCAAGTCCCTGAAAGATGCAGTAAATTAAACGAGGTTTGTTTCATTTTCTGTGGATAAGTTATGCAAGGCCCCGTAAGTCGGGGCTTTGTGCTGTCTGGGCTAAGTAAAAATACCGAAACAATGTTTCATTTAATAATCAAAAGAAAAAGTGAATGTATTGAAGCGCTCGCGTTTCATTATTGACGTCCATTTGCCCTGCCTATAGGCTTCCGTGCTCGTGAAAAAAGCGCGGTGTTTCATTTGGAAAACTCAATCTTTTCGCTCACTACCGTCGTCTTCGATAAATTGGGCGGTATAAAACTAAAGTTAGTAACTGAAAGTAGCCAGATCGATATATTTGCCGGCGCGTACGCTTTGCAAAGATTCGACAATGGCTCGAAGCCAAACACCATAAGAGTTGATCAGAGTTCGATTTTGATCCTCTATCGGTTCTGTGAAATTCAAAAAATAAATTTGATTGAGCGCGTTGCAAATCTTAATCCTCTTACAATCGGGGAAATTGAAGCTTTCTCATCGTATTGCGGCTTTGCTCAACAGACTGGCGAACAAGTTAATCCAAATTGGTATGGTGCCCGCATGCGGGGCGCAAAAAAATTTGTAGACTACCTATGGCTGTTCTATGAGGGGCGATGTGCTCGAAAATTAGAACAACTTAAAATTGCTAAGCGTTCGTATGAGAGGATGACTGCCGGCTTCAAGTTGTATATGAAAGCGCCTTACAGGGGCGATAAAAAAGACAGGATTGGTCTTACTCCTGAGCTTCAGGCTAAGTTCATTGCCATTATTGATCCTAATGAGAGCAATAATTTAAATCCTTGGAAGATTTATAAGGTGCGATGGAGAAATTATATTCTCCTGCTTCTTTTGATGTTGGGCGGAAATCGTAAAGGTGAGACGTTGTTGTTGAAGTTGAACAACTTCCAGCTTACAGGGATGCGAAAGTATTACGATATCGTCAAGAATAAAGATGTTATTGATTATCCCCGCGCTGAGTCTCCTTCAGTTAAAACGCTCGGCCGGCAGGTAGTGTTACATGATCAGCTCGCCGCGCTGGTTGAACACTACATTGTGAATGTCAGAAAAGAATTCATCGGCTGGCAGTCAACAAGCTATGTCTTCTTGTCTTACCGGGATGGGCGTCCTCTTTCAGTGCAGACTCCTAATTCAATTCTTAATGAGCTAATTAAACAATATCCAGAGTTTGTGGGCCTTCTCAGCCCTCATCGTCTTCGAAATACATTCCATGATCTTTTGAATCAGGCGCTGGATAGAAAATTTAAAGGTGAAAGCGGTTTAAGTCGTAAGCTTTTAAAAGCACCTATTCAGGAAGCGGCAGGCGGCTGGGCTAAGAACAGTAATATGCCAGATCATTATGCTAAGGGATCGATACAAGTCAAAGTAGCTGAGTTACAAACTCTGCTTCAACAAGAAACCCTTAAGGCGTAATCGGCTAATTAAATGAATGGACTTCAGACTCAATGGGCGTTGGCTGCAAACGATGAGCTTTCAGATCTGTGGCCAGGAGGAGCTTTTGTAAAAAGTCGGCTTGGCTATGAAATCGAATTATTTGATGACCATGGGGACTTTCGATCTGTAATAAAATTGCCAGATGATACGGGCGAGTTTACTTATCTTAAATCACAGTATCTTAATCTTCTGGATGTTGAATTAAGAGAGGTTGCGAGGAGTTACCTGAGATATATCTTGGAGCGGTATCATGCTTCAGCCGTTAGAATTAAATACAAATTTCTGGATTTGTTTGCCCGTGAAATTTCTAAAGGAGTTCATATCAACGACTTCTTAGACGGTCTCTCTGTACTTGAAACTAAAGAGAAAGCAGCATGCATCTCTGCTTGTAAGGAGTTCTTGAATTTTCTATTGCTTTGCGGATATGAAGATCTTTCGCTTGAGTCATATGAAGAATTTCATAAACTTCGAAATTATTCAGGTAAAGTAAATTCGTATCTAGCTCTATTTGTAATGGATGAAGCCAGAGGCCCATTTACAAGAGAAGAAATTTCCGTGCTGTCGGATCAGGTTAATAACCAGCAACTTCCGTTAGAGTTTCGTTTGCTGTTAGATCTATGTTTATGTTTTGGATTGAGGCCGATACAAGTTTCTTTATTGAAAAGAAAAGATTTCATTAAAGATGGTAAAAGCGGATTAAAATATCTTAACGTGCCGCGCGTGAAGCAAAATTCGCGCAATAGGCGAGTTCAATTCAGCTCTCGAATACTTACGGAAAGAACTGCAGGTCTTATCCAGATCCACATGGATTCTACAAAATTACCTGATGGTATTAATCCCGCAGAGCTTCCACTTTTTATTAATTCAAATCCGATATATTTAGAAAGAGACGGCAATTCCTTAGGAAGTCACTACTGGGAAGATACAGAGCGGTTGTCAAGTGACTATTTTTCTGATGAGTCGAAGCGAGCCGTACTTTACCAAAAAACGAGTGGCAGAATTAATTATATTCTCTGGGGAAATGAACATAGGCTGCCATTTTCCCCTCGTACCGGAAAGCAATTCAATTTATGTGCATATAGATTTCGCTATACGGTTGGCACGCAAGCAGTAATGTCCGGCTGTTCCCCAGAAGAGCTTGCCGATTTACTAGATCACAATGATACAAATAGTATTAAACACTACTTCAGATTCACTCATGAGATGTGGGAAATTCTCGAAAATGCCACGTTGAGTCGCATTGAGCAGAAGCAATTTACAGCTGCTTGGATGAGAGAAGGAGACCTTGTAAATAATATATATAGTCACGTATGCGAGCCAAGAAATTTCAATGTTATAGGAAAGTGCGCGGCTCAATCAGTATGTTTCGAAGAACCTGCGGTAGCTTGCTATTCGTGTGACAGATTTTGCCCTAATAAAGACGTTACAGCCCATGAAAGTGCTTTGGAGGGTTTGGTAGAGCGAAAAGAGCACTTGCTAGCGGTCAGTACCGCTAATGTAGTTTCAGTTATTGATCAGGCAATAGCTGGTTGCCGTGCTGCAATTGCCTACTCTGAAGGGCAGGATGTAGTTCTAATTAATGTTAAGGAAATCTGAGTGCAAAATACAATGGCACAGGATATTTTGCATGAGGAGCTTCGGATTAAGCTTAGCCGCCTTGCCAGCCAAGCCGAGGAGAGATTCTCCAAACTCAGTTGTTTCAATGGGTCAAAGTGGGAGGATCTCTCCTGGTTATATAACGGAAGGCATAATGTTTATTTGCTGGCTCGTGGCGAAACTAATGCAGAGTTAATGCTACTCAATAAGGTCTTCTTGGTAAGTTATCTCTGGGACAGAAGGGCTGACCACAAGGTCGTATCAGCCGGTCGCGTTATGGACTTATCGGCTGCTGTTAAGTATATGGCTGCTCAGGGTGTAGTAAACCTTAGAGAGCTTGATCAGTCTTCCTACATGACGACGTTTAAATACATTCAAGCACGCTATAAATCACCTGCTGGTGCATGTAGGGTGCTAAATTATTTTATCAAATTCATCTTTGACTCTTCCCTTGTTGTTAGCAATTTTGACCTCATCGGTACGCAGGATCTACAAGAAAAAGATAAGTATGGCCGTGTTGCCATTGAAGATAAGCTGCCACTTCCTGAGTTGGTCAAAGCAATCATTGCGTTGAAGTGGGCAGTGCAAGAGCAGTGGGATGGCAGCTTTCGTGCCCAGATGGATATGTTGTCGGTTCTGACTCAAGCATTTCAATATGGATTAGGCCTAAGAATCGGGGAGGTTCTGCGGTTACCTAAGAACTGCTTAGTTACAATAAACGGTGAGTTATATTGTCGAGTATGGACAGAAAAAGGTGCGGAGCCAATCGCTAGGTATGTCCCTACTATCTGGAGAGCCGCCCTCTGTGAAGCGGTTCTCCGAATTGATGCCATTTGCGAACCCTACAGGAAAAGGGCTTTGAGCATTGAAGATGGTTCCTATGCCGAGACTCTCGATTATCGCTTTCAGGGAAGAATAGAGGCAATTGATCGGCATGTTGAGTCTGCACTAGACTGTCTATCTAAGAAAATAGAGTCTAATGTTTCAGCGTCTGAAAAACAGTTGCGCCTCCTGAAGTATCTACCGGATGAAGAACTTGTTGAGCTCAAGAATTTGCGTGAGTACTTACCATTTGCCTCAAATTCACACGACTCAACTTCACTCCTAAAATTCTACAAAAAAACGGCTTTAAGATAATTTCAAAATCACTCGGAAAGGTAAAGTGCGTTTATTATGTCCGAGGATTTGATGTTAAGCAGCGACTTGCTCAATTGATAGAATTTCGTCGTAATATTGTTTTATATTCTGAGTTTTTTGAGGTGCTCCATAAACGACCACCTGTAGGAAGTCGGTCTAAGGATGTACACGCTCTAAAAGATAGGTTGCAGTCGCAAAGCCTGGCTTCTTTGGAAGCCTTTGTTTTGACGGGAGAGTCGTGTCTTTATGGTGCGAGGATAGTATATCTTAGTCGTGACGATGCAGTTGCCGCAATAAGATATATTGTCAGTGGTGGGTATAATTATCGCGCTTACATTCCTATATTAGATGCTGAGGAGCTTTATCCAGAGCTGTTCAACCAGAAGACCATGACCTACATTGCTAATGCAAATGCAGCTGGGTTCTACTCGTTTCTTAGAGTTTCGGAAGAACGAATCAATTTTTATAGGTCGGTCGCGAAAAGCAATAGAGTTAAGCATTCTGCCGTATCTGGGTTCTTGGTTGAACAGGCCAGCATTAAAAGTGCCGTCGTAGATGCTTTTGTATCAGTTAATACGAAAGTTAAGTCAGAGCTAGTCCAGGGAATTAAAGAGGAGCTTCTAGCGGATGGAGTAGAGATTGGTTCGGCTACATTTGGGATTAATCAAAAAGTCTCTGATTATTTATTTGTTGTCCCAAGTAATCTTGGCGGTGTGTATAACGAACACATTCCATCTATCCTAGGCTATTTTTCTGTTCTATATGCGATAAAACCAGCTAAGCAGGGGCAGTCAGCGTTTGTCCGTTACGGTGTTGTAGCCAATGAAGAGATTGTAAGTACGTTTCAGACTCACAAGGGACGACATTGGCAAACTAATTCACTTTTTCGGGCCGGCTTGGCTGCAAGTATTGTGAATAAGTGGATGGGAAGATCTGATAGTCAAGGTGATCATTACGATCATCAGACTGCTAAAGAACGTGCTGAGAAAGTCGGTGAGCTTATGCTTTCTGAACAGTCCCGATTTATTGGTGATTTGGCAAATAAGGTCAAAGTTTGGACTGACAACAATATCCCGACCCAGAATGTGCAAACATTTTTGACTGATATGCTGCAAACCGTACATTATGGTCCGCTTGGGCATTGTTTTCGTGATATTAATTTGAAGCCCTGCGAGTTTCATCTGAAGTGCCTGACCGGTAATTCAGGAAAAGGCTGTAGAGAGTTTGTTGTAGATATTTTAGATCCAGTTCAAATAAAGCAAATCGAATCTGAGCGTAATAGATCTGAAATTGAATTGGCACGTCTGTTCGAGGCCTTGAACAGACCCGGTATCCCGGTAGAGTCTGTTGAAATGCATATTGAACACCAAATGGCAATTTTTAGAAATGCTTCTTATATATTAGAACACTCAGATGTAGTGCTTAGCGACATTCAAGTTGAGCAAAGTAAAGACTATCAGCCATTTAGGATAGAGGGCTCTGTTCCAAGTGATTGCGTATTTCAATGTGGAGCAGCTTGACTGTGACTATTTCTACTGAACAATGGGATAAAGCTTTCTCGGTCTTGCAACAATTTGAAAGACAGCTAATAGATCCTTCTAACTTTGGATGGAAGTACATTACCGGTAAATCTGGCGTGTCTAAGCCTACCCTTTGGCGAAACAAGGAATTTGAAAAAGAGTTCCAGCGTATCAAGGAGGTTGTCAAAAGTTATGCTCGAGGCGAGAAACAGTTCGATCAAGAGGTTTCACTGAAAGCGGCAAGAGATCGCGATCGTGATCACCAGATCGAAGTGCTCAAGGCACAGGTCCAGGAGTTGACGAGGCAACTAAATAGGGAGCGCGAAAGACTCATATACGCTTCTATGATTGCTCGCCGTAAGAACATCGACCCTGCGGAGTTCTTAGATGAGAGCCCAGTGTTTCGTAAACCTGCCAAAGCCGGCTCGGTGGTCAAGTTGCCGTCAAAGGGGCGCTAGCCAAGTCGGGTGCCATCAACTGGCTTTGTACTGGCATTTAAGGCCAAATAGCTCTTGCTGTACTTTTGCTCCGCGGCCAGCCCCTCAATGCCACCCTGTCCTCGAAACCGATGGGGTTGAGCTGCTCATCTCGGTCGAAGCGGCGCATAACGAACTACTTGGCGTTGGCGGAGAGATAGAGTTCCGGCATCGCA
>Ga0209504_1001514_pt1 | contig 17410 bp, 19 predicted proteins | sample COGITO_mtgs_1005_FD_184791 | JGI IMG/M metagenome (GOLD analysis project Ga0209504, IMG submission 184791) | Pelagic marine microbial communities from North Sea - COGITO_mtgs_100511 (SPAdes) (version 2) | ecosystem: Environmental > Aquatic > Marine > Epipelagic ...
CAGCACCAACGCCAAGGCAAACTCACGGCGCTTGTAGGCGGCTTCACTTTGCTCGATATAGCGCTGCGCCACCCGGTTGATTCCGGCCAAAGCCAACAAGTTATCAGGCTCCCAGGCCAAAACCTGGCGGAAGTAATGGGTGGCGCTGTCATCTTCGGGCAGCAGCAATTGCTGATCGGCCAGACGCTGCTCCGCCAGCTGCAAGTACTGGGTGATTCGCGCTTGCAGCACACGGGCCAGGCCGTCTAACGCGATCGGGTTGTTCGCATCAAGCGTTAGCACCTGACGAAACAGATAGTCGGCGTTGTCTTGCGCAGGTTCCAACAGACTACCGCTTTGCAGGCGTAGCTCGGCACGCGCCAGGTAATCACTGATTTGTTGTTGCCGATAAAAATGATAACCGCCGCCGGTGGCGCCGGCTAAGAGCAAAAGACCCACCAGCAGCCAAACCCAGAACTGAGTGCGCGGGCGGCCCTTGGCAGATTTGGCCAGGCTTAATGCGGGGGCAATACGTGTGCTATCCGGGTCATCCTGCGTCAGCTCATCCAGACTGGCGAGCAACACGTTGCAGTCGGCAAAACGTTCGTCCGGGTCTTTGGCCAGCATGCGTTCAAGCAGCCATTGATAGTGCTGCAACTGTGCAGGCAGCTGCGGCACGTCCATTTGCAGGTGGTTCATCACCGTCTGTGTGTAATTCGCGGCGCGATAAGGATTATTGCCAGTGAGCATTTCCAACAGAATCACCCCCAGGCTGTAAATGTCACTGCGCGCATCCAGGGCCTGACACTGCGCCTGTTCGGGGCTGCTGTACGAAGGACTGCCGACAGCGATGCCGAACTGGGTCAGGTCGGTATCCAGCTCCACTTCCTTGGCCACACCAAAGTCGGTGATCACCGCCGTACCGTCACCACGAAAGAGGATATTGGCCGGCTTGATGTCACGGTGTACCAGGCCTTTGCCATGCACAACCGCCAGCCCACTGGCCACTTGACGAACAATCCGCAGGGCACGCGGTAAGTCGAACACCTCGCTCTTGTGCTGCGCCAGATCGCCGCCCGGCACAAATTCCATGGCCAAGTAATGGCGACCATCGGCCAGCTGGTCGATGTCATAGATGGTGATGATCGAGGGATGATGCAGGGACGCCACGATGTGGCCTTCCTTGATAAAGCGCTGACTGAACGCTTGATCATCAGCGCTCAGCAGTACTTTGATCGCCACCTTGCGGTGCAGCGACGCCTGGGTGGCCAGGTAAACCTCGGCCATGCCGCCTGTGCCGAGGCGACCATGCACCTGGTAACCGGGAATATCGAGCAGTTGTTCAGTCATGGGATTAGTGAGCATCGGCAGGTTAAGGCTAACGGGAGGTGAATAAACGACTGAGCAAGCCACGGGGCTTACGCGCAACGCTGGGCGCAGCGGCATCACGCCCCAGCACGATACAGGAGATATTGTCCTTGCCACCCATGTCGTTAGCCCGCGCCAACAGCTGGTTCACCAGTTCATCAAGGGTCTGAGCGCTGCTGCACAGTTGCTGAATCTGCGCGTCTTCGAGTTCGCCCGTCAGGCCGTCGCTGCACAGCAGCAGCAACTCATGCTCACCGAGCACGCCGTGGTGCAGACCAACCTGCAACGGCTGATCATCACGGCCCAGGCACTGCAGAATGACATTGCGCTGCGGATGACTGCGCGCTGTCTCTGGGCTCATTTGTCCAGCATCGATCATGGCCTGAACCCAGCTGTGATCGTGGGTTACACGCTGGATATGCCCGGCGCTGACCCGATAGGCACGGCTGTCGCCCACCCAAGCAATGTTGAACGCAGCCCCATTGAAACGCACCGCCACCAGGGTCGTGCCCATGCCCTGGTGTTCTTCAGTGCGCGCCACGGCGAGCACTTCACGATTGGCCGCATGCACCGCATCCGCCAGTTCCAACCCACCCGCGCACCCTGCCTGCAGCGTATCTAACGCTAAGGCACTGGCCACTTCGCCGCACTGATGCCCGCCCATGCCATCGGCAATCGCCCATAGACTCAGCTGTGGGCAGCACAACAGGGCATCTTCGTTGTGCCCACGCACCCGTCCAGGCACGCTCTGGCCAGCATAAATCAGCCTCTGTTCCATCAACGTCTCGACATAGGAGTTCAACAGTCACCCAGCAGCCTGGCTGCACGCGGCGTAATGAGCCCATGATGCGGCGGCAAACTCAGGCTGTCACCGCCAGCCGCCGATTTTGCCGGTGAATTGTTAACCAGTCGAACCCAAGTCGGCTATCTGGATAACTGGATAACGCCTCAGCTATTCGCCCCGCATGGGCGTAGACTCGAAACACCAGCCTCGCCTCACGGCGAGGGGATGGCCCGCTCCAGCATATTCAATCACGACATTGTCAGAGGTGAAGGTCATGAGCAAAGGTATGGACTCAAAGAAACAAGTGAAGAAAAAACCGCTGAAAACCGCCGGCGAAAAACGCCTGGATAAAAAAGGCAAGCAAGGCGCGAAAACCCTACTCGGCAGCAGCGCCATCAACGCCTGAAACACTGGCCTGAGGCGAGCATCGCGCTTGCACTCAGGCATCAATAACCGCAAGACACACAATCACCATGCACTACCGCCAACTCCCCGCCTCGCTCAAACCACTGGCCGACACCTTCTACCGCAGCCAACGCTCCGCCATGCGCGCCACGACCGGCGCACAGCTATGGGTGGCTGAGGAACAGGTAATAGTGGCAGCGCTGTGCCTACAGCCCGTCGCGCACGGCCATTGGCTGACCAGCTTGCTGGTGGCCACGTCACGACGCGGCCAAGGCGTGGCCCGACAGTTACTCACCACAGCCCAGGCCAACTGCGCCACACCCGTCTGGTTGTTCTGCCACCCGCAGTTAAGCGACTTCTACCTGCGCCAGGGCTTTGTTCCATGCAACGACCTGCCTCAACCGTTGGCTGAACGCCTTACTCGCTATCAACGCCATAAAAGCTTGGTGGCATTCTCACGCGCGCCCGGCTTGGCCACTGCAGCACAACGCCTGGAACCTTAGTACTAGGTAGGCGGAGCCCATTGGGCAGATAGCACGTCATACCGGCACTCTGCTCGAATTTACTATTGCCATCGCCAAGACAAGCTCTGCATGCTTAGCTCATAACAATGACAACAGTGGCTTTTACTATGCGTATATCGCGGTTGCTCAGGCGCCTGCGTAGCGACTTTCAGTTATCCATCATTACCTTGATGGGCCTGTTTGGCGTGATTGGCGTTACCCCGTATGCCGTCTACCGGCTAACCACCGGTAACTACCTGGTAGGCTCGGCCGACACGGTGATTGTCGTGTCTACCGTGCTCGCGGTGCTCTACGCCTGGCGTACGGGCGACACCGTCAAACCCGGCATCTACTTGGCCACTATTTTCTCTGCTGGTTCAACCTTGATCGCCATCAATTTAGGGGTCAACGGCCTGTTCTGGATCTACCCACTGATTCTCTTCAATTTTTTTATGGTGTCACCAGGCAAAGCCTTGTTAGCGACCCTGCTGGTACTCGTAAGCCTGGTCGCTTATGGGCAGCACAATCCTGGCGCGGTGTTCGAAAGCGACTACCAGATGGTTTCATTTCTGGTGACCAGCATGATGGCCAGCGTGCTCAGCTTTGTTTTTGCCTACCGCACCACCAGCCAGCGCGACCAACTGCAGCAGTTGGCCATCCATGATCCGCTGACCGGCGCACGCAACCGGCGGGCGATGAATGAAGAGCTGAAGATTGCGGCGTCCAGCCACCGCCGCCACGGTAATAGCTATGGCGTACTAACCATGGACCTCGATCATTTCAAGCGGGTCAACGACAACTATGGCCATCAGGCCGGCGACCAGGTGCTGGTGGATTTTGTCGAGCTGATCAAAAACTCCTCGCGTAAGGAAGACCGCCTGTTCCGCTTCGGTGGTGAAGAATTCCTCCTCCTGCTGCCCAACACTGACCGTGTAGGCTTATTGGCGGCCGCGCAACAACTGCAACAACAAGTGGCGCACAACCTACGCAGCCCAGGCGGGGCGGTGACCATGTCCGTCGGCGGCGCCATACTGCGCCGCGACGAGCACTGGGAAGACATGCTGGAACGTGCCGATCAACGCCTGTACCGCGCCAAAAGTGCTGGACGCAACTGCGTGGTAATCGCTGATGAAGTCGATTCAACCAATGGTGTGCCTACCGCCTAATCTCACGACTTATGTTTGCTTACAACTTGCAGCGAAAAAACCACGACCCGCTGTCCGCAACCCTGTAACAACTCGGGCCTCTCTCTGTCTATTGGCCACACCTCCTCGAGAGCACCGCCATGAAAAGACGCTCCCTGCTCAAGGCCATGGCCCTATTGCCGGCCTTGCCCCTGCTCGGCCACGCCCCGCTCAGCCTGGCACAAGCCATCGCCAACAGCGTGACCCCGCTGGACAAACCTCATCGTGACTGGCGCGACCTGCTGACACCCGACGCCTACGCCGTGCTCTTCGAAGAAGACACCGAGGCGCCCGGTAGCAGCGCACTGAATCAGGAAAAACGCGACGGCACCTATATCTGCGCAGCCTGCTACTTGCCGCTATTCGCCAGCCAAGACAAGTATGAAAGCGGCACCGGCTGGCCCAGCTTTACCCAGCCTATTGCCGGCCATATGGGGCAAAAACGCGACTTCAAACTGTTTTTCCCACGCACCGAATACCATTGCGCCCGCTGCGGCGGGCATCAGGGACACGTATTTGATGACGGTCCAAAACCGCGAGGTGAGCGCTGGTGCAACAACGGCGTGGCGTTGCGCTTTATCGCCGCAAGCGAATCCTTACCTGAACTGCGGAGCTGAACATGAACGCTATGAATACTGCTTGGCGCCGCCGTTTACTCGCCAGCGCTGCGCTCATCCTAGGCGGCCTGCTGGCCGCCTGTGAACCGACAGCTGCGCAGGCACCGCAGCCAGAGGTCAGCAAACCAACAGTGGAAAATTCCGGCGTGGCGATCTTTGCCGGCGGCTGCTTCTGGTGCACTGAAGCGGATTTCGACAAGGTACCCGGAGTGATTGAAACCACCTCAGGCTATATCGGCGGCCACGTCGACAACCCCACCTACGAGCAAGTATCCGCCGGCAATAGCGGGCATATTGAAGCCGTGCGCGTGCGCTTCGATCCGAGCAAAACCAACTACGCCAAGCTGCTGGAAGCTTTCTGGCCGACGATCGACCCGATCACCGCCAACGCCCAGTTTTGCGATCGCGGCTCGCAGTACCGCAGCGCGATTTTCTACAGCAACCCAGAAGAACAGAAACTGGCTGCAGCCTCCAAAGACGCCCTGGAAAAATCTGGACGCCTGCCAGCACCGGTAGTGACCGAGATCCTCGCGGCCAGCACCTTTTACTCAGCCGAGGACTACCACCAGGACTATTACCTGCGTAACCCGCTGCGCTACAACTACTACCGCAACGGCTGCGGCCGTGACCAACGCCTGGAGCAGCTCTGGGGCAAGAAGTAATAAACCCGCGCATCAGCCGGCACTTGCGGCAGCTGATGCCCGCCTATTCAGCCGCTGATTCAATGAGGCGACAGTGGTTGTTTGCGCTATGGTGAAGCCACATATTTTCAAGTGACCACGCCATGACCCCATTGAAACCCCTGTTCAAACTGACCTCGCTGATTGCCCTGGGCGGCTGGCTGATGCTGGTCTGCCTGCCATTCTGGACCTACACCGATGAACTGGTATTGGGGCTCAGCGTGGTGCTGCTGGCCATTGTTTATAGTTGGCTGCTATTCGCTGCAATGCGCCAGCGGCCTGAGCCGGGTAGCGGCAAGCCTGGTTTCTTCAGTTTGGGAGGAGTACTTTCGCTGCTGCGCCAACCCACGGCCGCACTGGCAGCCTGGGTGCATATCTTGGCGTTTGATCTGATGGTCGGGCTGTATATCCGCCACGAAGGCGCCATCGCGGGCATCAGCCACTGGGCGCTGCTGCCTTGCTATGTGCTGACGCTGATGTTCGGACCGTTGGGTTTGCTCGCGTTTCTGGGGTTACGCTGGGGTTTGGTCGTAGCGGCCTAAGCTAACGGCGGCGCTCATAGTATTCAGTGCTCTGCCCTGGAGACTGCTGCACCCGGTAGCCATTGGGGTACTCGATTGTTTGCTTGATCGTTCCGCGACTTTCTATCGACTGGCTGCCGTAGCCCTGCTCATGGCGCTGCAGACCGTTGGGTAAGCGCTGCCCGCCGTAGAGGTTATGGCTTTCGCTGGTTTGCGAGCTGCCGATGCTGCCGCTGGCGCCGGGGCTGACATAGGTTTTCGGAATTACCCGCAGCGTCTGCGGCGCCTGCTGCTCGGCATACAGCGGCGTCACCAGCAATAACCCCACCAGACTGACCACATACCTGCCTATCGTCATCACAACCTCTGCGCCGTCAGCGCGAAACGAACCTGAATATTTGGCAACAGGATCACGCCTGCGGTTCCAACCACTGATCCAGCTAAGGCGTCGCTAGGCCTTGAGGCAAGCTCTTAGCGCAGCACCGGAATTAGCACAGGACCCAGCATTTACCTATCCGCCTCTTTCATTTCGCGATACCCGTCCCGCTTAGTCGGGTGGCTTTTCATTACTATCAACGGCTCTGCATTTGCATACCGGGCCTCGCCAACACAATGACTATCCGCATCGCTTTACTGCTTCTGTGCTGCTTGCCCGGCCTGGTGGTGGCTGACCAAATCAGTTGCAGGGCGGTTTCTATCAGTGAAGGGGACACGTTCACCTGCCTGAGCACTGAGAACAAGCGCCTGCGGGTACGCCTTGCAGAAATCGACGCCCCAGAAAGAAAGCAGCCGTATGGTGCCGAAGCCAAGCAGGTACTTTCGGATCTAATCCTTGAGAAGCAACTTATCTTGCATATTCAAGCGCTGGACCGCTATGGCAGGACGCTGGCTCGCGCCTACGTTGGTGGCCGCGATGTGAATTACACCTTGGTCGAACAAGGCGCGGCCTGGGCCTATACCAAACAACTCAAGGACCACCGTCTGCAAGATGCCGAGACCCTGGCACGCAACATGGGCAAAGGCCTTTGGCGTCTGCCCGCCCAATCCATCGTCGCGCCTTGGGATTGGCGTTATGCCGGCAGAATATCTACACCGCAAAAAACCAAACCAAGCAAAACGGCGTCATTTTCTCAGTTTGGCGGCGGCTGACAGACGGTTAAAAATGCAAGCGTGCCGCCCCAGCCGGGCGACTGCTAGTGATCACTTGCTGGGCAACTCGATACGGTCTTCGTGGATCACAATGCGACCCTGCTTGTACAGACCGCCAATGGCTTTCTTGAAGTTGCCTTTGCTGACTCGAAACAGCCCGGCAATTTCTTCCGGCGAGCTTTTGTCATTTACCTTGAGTACGCCGCCATGCTCACGCAACGTGGCCAAGATCTGCTCGCCCAAGCTACTGGCCGCTTCTTGACCAACCGGCTGCAGGCTGAGGCTGATCTTGCCGTCGGCGCGCACTTCCTTGATAAAGCCTTTTTCCTGCATACCGCCGCGCATGAACTTGAACAGCTCATTTTTATGGATCAGACCCCAGTGCTTACCGTTGATAATGGCCTTGAAACCCATGTCAGTAGGTTCAACCACCAGCAGGTCAACTTCTTGGCCCGCCACGTAATTCGCCGGCACGATATCCAGATAACGGTCCAGGCGCGCGGTCGCGGTTATACGCTTGCTGCGCTTATCGAGAAATACGTGGACCACGCAATAATCGCCCACCTGCAGCGGACGCTTTTCTTCGGAGTGCGGCAGCAATAAATCTTTCGGCAAACCCCAATTAAGGAAGAGGCCCACCCGGTTTATATCCACAACTTTCAAACTGGCAAAACCACCCACCTGGACTTTTGGCGTTTCAGTGGTGGCAATCAATTTGTCTTCACTGTCCAGGTAAATAAAGACGTTTAACCAGTCTTCCACTTCACTTGGGGTATCGCTCGGGATATAGCGTTTAGGCAATAAAATTTCGCCATCCGCGCCGCCGTCCAGGTACAGGCCGAAGTCGGTGTGCTTCACGACCTGCAAACTATTCATTCGTCCAATTACAGCCATGATGCCCTACCCTCATTACCAGGCCGGCATTCTAGCCGAATCGCCCTTGGATTTCTCGGCCTACCGGCCATCTCGACTGATCTACCTGACCCGCACACGAGCAATTCGACCAGCGGATAAATACTCAGAAAACCTGACACGCGCATCCGCAATCCACTGCCGAGCGCTTTTAAAACAATTACTTACTGACATACCGGACAATTACCTAAACGACTCATCAAATAATTTCGTCGCATATATTTACATTCGGCCTTTATTTATCAAGAAATTGTCAAGTATTTCGAGTATCATGCGCGGCCAAATTAATTTTTAAATAGGTTAATGGCCGTCATGCGCGTAAAAGCATCCAACAGTAAACCCAAGCCGGCTCCAGCCGTGGAAACCAGCGCCTCGATCGACGCCCAGATCGAAGCCTTTCTGAAATCCGGCGGGGAAATTCAGAAAATCGCCAAAGGCGTCAGCGGCCAGGTGTATGGCACGACCAAGCAGATCACCATCGGCAAAAAGTAACACCCCTCTGGCCATGCAGCGTTTTGCTCGCAATGACAAGGCGCTGGCCAGCGCATAAACCACTTTCACCACCCATCGTCCAACACAGTTGTTTTGCCCTTTTGCGCACCGCCCTCTGGCGCTTAGCACAACCTTGTTTCAGAATCATGTCAGCCCGCATTTTGCGGCTGATTCGGCATTGCCGTTGCTGAACAATGGCAATAGCCCCAGGAGTACCCGTGCGCGTTACCTGCAAGTGGCTGCGACACCCTTCCAGCAGTCTGTTCATCCTCAGTTTATTGCTACTGATCTTGCCACTGTGCAGCCGTTATGCCCTGGGCTGGTCAAACGCTTATGGCTACCTGTCTGACCTGGCAATCGGCAGCGTGTTGCTGATTGCCCTGCATCAACGGTCCTGGTTGCTGAGCCTCCCCCTGTTGTTGGCCTGGGGCATCTTTACCCTGAGCACGGCCGAGTTGGTTATCGCCGTGGGACGCATGCCAGAACCCGCTGACTTGCATTACCTGAGTGACGCTCAATTTATCAGTCACTCGACCCAGGGCGGCGGTTTGAGTCAACCCTTATTGGGTCTAGCCTTGGCTCTGCTGCTAGCGCTCTACTTGGGTCTGCGCACCTGGCAAACACCATCCCGCGCCGCGCCACTTTCGCCGGCCTGGCTATTGTTGCCCCTCTCACTGTTTACCGCGCACAGCATTGGTCAGCAGTACAGACCCAGCGAAGCAGACCAATGGCTGCAGTTCAACCTGCCCCACAAACTCTTGGCGGAAAGCAGCAATAGCGGGCAACAGTATCTGGCCGACTGGCTGGCGGGGGATGAGCCCAGTAGCCCACCGGACATCAGTGGCCTGAACCAACTCGACCTGAGCGGTACGCCCCTGCTTAAGCAGGCTGGCAGCGCTCGCAACGTGCTGATTATTACCCTGGAGGGTGTCACCGGCGCCTACTTGCAAGCCAGCCGCCAGGCCATCGGCAGCAGCTATACCCAAGACCCTATGCCGCGCCTAAGCCAGTGGGCCGAGCGCGGCATGCTCACCACCGATTACGTATTACACGGCCACCAGACCATTCGCGGCCTCTACGCCATGCTCTGCGGCGATTACAACAAGCTCGACTCCGGCACGCCAAAAGGCGTCGAGCTGCTCAATAACGCAGCGCGCAGCGCACAGTGCCTGCCTGCACAATTACGTGAACGCGGCCTCAGCACCCATTTCCTCCAAGGTGCCGGCCTGCGCTTTATGGCCAAGGACCAGATCATGCCGCAGATGGGTTTCGACAAGACCCTCGGCCGTGACTGGTTCAAGAATAAGCCTTATATCGAATTTCCCTGGGGCATGGACGACAAGGCCTATTTCGAAGGCGCCCTGGGCTACGTGCAGCAACTGCGTAAAAAGCGCCAACCCTGGATGCTCACGCTGTTGACTGTGGGCACTCACCAACCCTATTCCGCGCCTCAGGCATACCTAGACCGCCAACCTAATGCCAAGCTGGCCGCAATTGCCTACCTGGACGATGCCGTCGCCGACTTCCTCACCGCCCTAGACAAACAAGGCGTGATGAAAGACACCCTGGTGATTGTCACCTCGGACGAATCCCACGGGCTGGAAAACGTGCGGCTTGCTTCTGCGTGGGGGTTTAACCTGCTGCTGGCACCCGAGCAAGCAAAGCTACCTGCACTCAAGCAAGGTGTTTACGGCCACGTTGACCTGACCGCATCGGTACTCGACTACTTCGCCTTCCCTGTGCCGGCCACTATTGCCGGGCGCTCGCTACTGCGCGATTACACCACTGGCCGCGAGATCATCTCCTACACCAACGGCCTACTGCGCCAGCATGACGGCCAGGGCACGCTGACCGAGTGCGACTTCCAGAATATTTGCCGGCGCTACGCCAGCCCTGGCTTTATTGCTGACAGCGCGCGCTATCTAGGCCGATTCAGCGGCAAACCTGCACGCCTGATCAGCAAGCGTGCAGGTTTGCTCGACCAGTCCCTCAGCAACGGCCAGGCTGAACAACGCTACCAATTTGCCAACACACGCCCCATCAAACTCAAACCCAACGCCAGCGATGACTGGGCAGACAACTTGGTGGGCGCGCAGTACCTAACCCTGGGGGCCGACACCCAAACGACGGTAACCCTTAAAATTCGTGCCCTGCAGATGAATAAACAGGGCGCCACGCTGCAATTGAAAACCAAGGAATACGACCGCAACGTAGACCTCGCAATCCCAGCGCTACCACTGTTGACCCGTGAGCAGCCTGTCGAAATCAGCTTCACCTTCGACAACCCGGCAGCGCGCAAGGCGTTTTCCTTCCACCTGCTCGGCCAGGGCCAAGGCGCCATCGAAATTGTCGACTTCAGCGTCAGCAGCACACCGCTGGAGGCAGCGGCAAAGCTACTGGCCGCACAAGAAGGCCTCGACGCAGTGGCGCCCACCCCATAAGCGGTATTGCACTGATGGTCAGGCACGGTCGTCAGTGCATGGCGTAGCGGCGTTCAATAGCGGTGTACTCGCCACTTTCGCGAAGGGCCGCCAGGCCCTGATTGAAACGTTCGCAGTCGACCTGCTCACGGCAACCCAGCTTGTAATCGGTGGCGGCAAAAATTGGATAAAGCGTTAGCGGCTGCGTCACATCGACCTGGGTGTAAACCTCACGATTGAAGTAACGCAGGATGCGCATATCCGTCACCACCACCTCAACCCGCCCGCTATAGAGCATGCGATTGCGCGCAATCTGAAAGGCCTCCTCGCGGTAGCGCGGGTTAGCTTCGGTCATGGCTTGGTATTCGCTACCCAGAATAAAACGTGCCCGTTGAAAAGCATTCACCGAGAACTGCGCCAGATCACTGATGCGCTGAATATCCAAATTTCTTGAGCGCAAGGCCACAGCGACATTCTGGTAGCGGATATAGACATCCGAATAAAAGATAGCGCCGCCGCTGCGCTCATTGGTGGTGGCAATAACGTCGATCTGGCCTTTGCGTAGCATCCGATTGAGACGCTCCATCGGCGCATAATGCGCCTCGGGCGTCATGCCGCCGCGCCGTGCCGCACTCATCACGATGTCGTACTCCAGCCCGCGACCTTCATCCTCGAAGATATAGGGCGGCTTATGCGTACCAAAGCCGACGCGCAAGTTTTGCGCCGATGACGCCAGGCTGCACGCTAAGAGAAAAAACACCCACACCCACTTCATGGCCATACCCAACTTGAACCAGCACCCAGCATAGCCGGCTATGCCCCCGCTCTGCACCGCTGTATCACTGAGATCGATTAATCCGAATTAGTCGCCTGGGGCACGCACAGAGCTAGACTCCTCCCACCCGAGTTAGTTCATGCACACTGGAGAGCCTTCATGCTTAAAGCCGAATACCAACAACGCGGCCCGCAACCTCATGACGTGATTGCCGCTGTCGAGCTGAAACTGCCGGAACCTGGCGCAGGCCAAGTGCGCATCAAAGTGCTGGCCGCCCCCATCAACCCTTCCGATGTACTCACCCTTACCGGTGAGTACGGCATGCTGCCACCGCTACCCGCCATCGGCGGTAACGAGGGCGTCGGCCGGGTCGAAGCGTTAGGAGCCGAGGTCGGCAACATGAAGGTCGGGCAAATGGTGTTACTCCCTGTGGGTTGCGGCACATGGGTCAGCCATTTGAATGCCCCCGCTAATAAACTCATTCCCTTGCCGGAAGCCGACCCTCAGCAACTGGCGATGATGACCGTCAACCCGCCAACCGCCTCGCTGATGCTCAGCGAGTTCGTCGATCTCAAACCCGGTGACTGGGTAATCCAGAATGCCGCCAACTCAGGCGTTGGCAGCTACCTGATCCAACTGGCGAAGCTGCGCGGTTTCAAGACCATCAACGTGGTGCGCCGTGAGTCGGCCGTTGCAGGCGTTGAGGCTGAAGGTGGCGACGTGGTGCTGGTCGACGGCCCAGACCTGGCCAAGCGCGTACGCGCCGCCACAGAGGGTGCAGGCGTGCGTTTAGGGATCGATGCGGTGGGCGGCGAAGCCACCGATCATCTGGCAGCCAGCCTGTGCGAGGGGGGTGTATTGGTCAATTACGGCATGATGAGCCGACAGCCGTGCCAGGTGTCGCCATCGTCCTTCGTCTTCCGCGATGTCAGCCTGCGCGGCTTTTGGTTGGCAAAATGGTTCCAGAACGCCAGCCAGGCCGAGCAGATGAAGGTCTTTGGTGAGCTGGTACAGCTGATTGCCAGCGGCAAGCTACACACCCGTGTGGCGGCCACCTATGACGTTAGCGAGATCAAGCAAGCGGTGGCGGCCGCCGCCAGCGGTGAACGCGATGGCAAAATCTTGATCGTACCGAAGTAACCCTTAGCCTGACGACGGTGGGTTACCCGCCGTCGTCAGCCACAGCACCAGTCCCGCCAGGGCCAGATGCAGCAGCACGATCAACCAGAACACCAGTTGGTAACTCAACTTTCGGTTCTTGTGACGAATCAAACGTTGCGCCAGCAAACCGCCTGGCCAGCCACCTAACACCTCGTATAGATGCAAGCGCGCCTCGGGCGTGCGTTGCAGGCCCTTAATCGCAAACTGCTTGTCACGGTAGTAGGCGAAAAAGCAGATCAGGCTCATCAGCCCGTAGACAGCCGCCAGTAACGGCAACGCCTCAACACCCAGCAAAAGCGGTTGCAGGCGCTCATGCCAGAGCGCTGCAACACCCTGCAGTAGCGGTGGGTAATCGGCGTAATGGCTGACACTTAAGGCCAGGTTACTGTGCGCGATGCTGCAGGGCTGATCGGTGTAAAGCACCACACCGTCAGGCTGCATACATTTTTGCACCGCTGCTTGGGCCTGCGCGGCAATAAACAACGCAGCAAGCCAGCATAGCCAACGCCCCATCGCGTTACTCGGCGGCTGGCGCGCGGCGCTTCAGTGGCGCCAGACCGTCCTGGCTGACCAACGCTGGCGCATCGGCCTTGGGCTTGTTGATGGTGTTGCGCTTGCTCGGCGCTTTGGCGGCCGGCTTTTTCGCAACAATCTTCTTGCCTGTTTTCGGGTCGATTTTCTTTTTCTTCGGCCCGACTGCTTTGCCAGAAGCCTTGAGGTTTTTCGGCCCCTGATAGATGCCCTTGATGTCCTTGATATTGCGGCGCTCGAAACGCTGTTTGAGGTAGCGCTCGATACTCGACATCAGCGCCCAGTCGTTATGGCAGATCAGCGAGATCGCCAGACCTTCGGCGCCCGCACGGCCGGTACGGCCAATACGGTGTACATATTCGTCGCCGGAGCGCGGCATATCGAAGTTGATCACCAGATCCAAGCCGTCGACATCCAGACCGCGGGCCGCCACGTCGGTGGCGACCAGAATCTTTACAGCGCCCTGCTTGAGGCGGTCGATGGCCAGTTTTCGATCCTTCTGGTCCTTCTCACCGTGCAGCACGAAGACCTTGTATTCCTTGGCCACCAACTTGCCGTATAGACGATCAGCCTGGACCCGGGTGTTGGTGAAGATGATCGCCTTCTCGTAGGTTTCGTTGGCCAGCAGCCAGTCGACCAGACGCTCTTTATGGTGGTTATGGTCGGCGGTGATGATCTGCTGACGGGTGCCCTCATTAAGCTGGTTAACCTTGTTGACCTGCAAATGCTCAGGCTCTTTCAGCACTTTTCCGACCACTTCACGCAAACCGGCACCGCCACTGGTGGCGGAGAACAGCAGGGTTTGGCGGTCGGCGTTGCACAGCTCGGACAACCGCTGCACATCATCGGTGAACCCCATGTCGAGCATGCGGTCAGCTTCGTCGAGCACCAGCACCTCAACCTCATTGAGCAGCAGATTACCGGCGTTCGCGTGTTCAATAAGGCGACCCGGCGTGCCGATGAGAATGTCCACACGGCGCAGCATGGCCGCTTGCACTTTGAAGTCTTCACCACCGGTGATCAGCCCGGCCTTGAGAAAAGTGAACTGAGCAAACCGCTCGACTTCCTTGAGGGTCTGCTGCGCCAACTCACGGGTCGGCAACAAGATCATCGCGCGAACACTCATGCGCGGCGAAGAAGCGCCATCGCCAAGCAAGCGATTGAGCATCGGCAATACGAAGGCCGCCGTTTTGCCGCTACCGGTTTGCGCGGTAACCCGCAGGTCTTTGCCTTGCAACGCCAGCGGAATGGCCGCTAATTGCACCGGGGTGGGCTCGACAAAATTCAGCGCAGCCACGGCTTTAAGCAGGCGTTCATGCAGGGCGAATTGGGAAAACACGGGTATACCTCGACAAAAATCAGCAAATCAGCTGCATAGATTACCGGTTCTGCCGGCTAAAAGCCCGAACGGCCTGGCTAACGGCGTCTGTAGCCTAATCCGCCACCTCCCGACAGGGGGCTAAAACGGCGCTACGCTGGGACAAATCGACACCTCCCGTCAGCCCGCTACTCAAGCACCGCGTTGCGCCGGTAGAATGCGCGCCGCTGCTCAATCCCGAACAGCATGGGTTCCCTAACCCCATCCAGCAAAAAGGTCCTGTTATGCCATTCATTTCCTCACAGCGCCGGCGCCTGGCGCTCGTGGCGCTGGTGATGTTTCACATCCTGATCATCATCGCCAGTAACTACCTGGTGCAGCTGCCAATCACCGTGTTCGGCTGGCACACCACCTGGGGCGCGTTCAGTTTCCCGTTTATTTTCCTGGCCACCGACCTGACCGTGCGCTTGCTCGGCAAACGCACGGCACGCTTAGTGATCGCCCAGGTGATGCTGCCGGCCCTGTTGATTTCCTACATCGTCTCCGTGTTGTTCCAAGAGGCCAGTTTTCGCGGCTTCGGCGCCCTGCTGGCATTCAACGAGTTCGTCCTGCGCATCTCCATCGCTAGCTTCCTCGCCTACGTGCTCGGGCAGGTACTCGACATTCAGGTATTCGATCGCCTGCGCCGCCTATCGCTGTGGTGGGTGGCACCGACCGTGTCGACCATTTTCGGCAACTTGCTGGACACCTTCGCGTTTTTCTCGGTGGCATTCTGGAACAGCAGCAACCCGTTTATGGCCGAACACTGGGTAGAGATCGCCACGGTCGATTACGCCGTTAAGCTCTGCGTCAGCCTGCTGCTGTTTGTACCGCTATACGGCATGCTGCTTAACGCCATCCTCAAAATCATGCTCGCGCCTAAAGAACGTGCGGCCTGAGGAACATTAACGCCAGGCGGGCCTCCAACCTCCATACCTGCATTTAATCTGGAGGCACGCCATGTCCCGCTCCGTACCCGTGTTGATCGTCGGTCTTAGCCTCGCGCTCAGTTTCTCCAGCGCCTACGCCGCACCGAAACATGAAAAACCCAACAAACACGGTGATGACAGCGAGGTGCGCATCGACCTGCGCGGGCCCAGCATCGACATTGGTCAAGTGCGCATCATCCTCGGCAACAACCGCGACCTAATCGCCCCCGCCCAACCTTTACCGCCAGGTATTCGCAAAAACCTGGCACGCGGCAAGCCACTGCCACCGGGTATTGCCAAGCGCTTCGACAACCGCCTGCTAGGGAAGCTGCCCCACTACGACGGTTACGAGTGGCGCCAGGCTGGCACCGACATGGTGCTTGTCGCTTTGGCCAGCGGATTGATCTACGAAATTCTTGATCACGTGCTCGACTGAAGCGCAGCAAGACACCCACGCCCAGGTGGCGGCTGGTTTACTAGACCTACAAACCCTGTCGCGCCTGCTTGATCAGCAGGCGCGCACTGTCCCAGCCCACGAGCAACACGGCCAGCCAGATCGGCAAGTACGTCAGCCATTGCGCGCTGTTGAATTGCTCACCAAGAAACAGCAGGGCCACGAGAAACAGCAGGACCGGTTCGACATAGCTGAGAATGCCGAACAAGCCCATAGGAAGCAGACGGCTGGCCGCCATCATCGCGGCAAACGCCAGGGAGCTGAGTAGTGCCAGCCCAGGCAGCAGCCACCACAACTGCGGAGCTTGGCTGAACAACTGCGGCGGGCTCCACAGCAGAACCAGCCCGATGGCCACCGGCGCCATAAACAGCATCTCAAAGGTAAAGCCGGTCAGGGCATCCAGGCGCATCCAGCGGCGTAGCATGAAATACGGCGGATAACCGAGCACCGTCACCATCACCACCCAGGAAAAAGCCTGAGTCAGCCACAACTCGTGGGCCACCCCAAGCAAAGCGCAGAACACAGCCAACCGCTGCAACGGCCGCAGCCGCTCGCCATAAAACACCCGACCGGCCAACACCATGGCCAATGGCAGAAGGAAGTAGCCCAACGACACTTCCAGCATGCGCCCAGCCAGCGGCGCCCAAACAAACAACGCCCACTGAATCCCCATCAACAAAGCAGCCAGTGGCAGGCTGGCCAGCAACAGCGGTTCACGCCGTACCCGAGCGCAAGCCGCCAGCACCAGCGGCCACTGCCGTGACAAGGTGACCAGCAATAACACCGCTGGCAGCGACCAGAGCACCCGCTGAGCAAACACCTGCATCCCGTCAAGCGGCGCCAGCAGCTGCACATAGCCCGGCACCAGGGCAAACAGCACCGAGGCGATAATCGATAACGCGACACCGCGCCCAGACAGTTGCATCACACTCACCCAACTCAATCAGACCCCAGCATCTTGCCTGGCTTGGCGCTCAGACCCCAGCCTGAAAACGACACAGCTGCCCACTTAAACACGCGTACAGTCGAAGCCCCTGAGGCGGCACCTTAATTAGCACGCATAAAAATCTATGGTCACCCCCACTTTTGCAATACTGATCAGTGATGGGTGTTTGGCTTGCTTAAATCTATCCGGCGTCTGTTTGGGGCAAGCCCCGCGCCATGATGAGAGTCGCACCTGGCGATCCTG
>Ga0209504_1001528_pt1 | contig 17336 bp, 12 predicted proteins | sample COGITO_mtgs_1005_FD_184791 | JGI IMG/M metagenome (GOLD analysis project Ga0209504, IMG submission 184791) | Pelagic marine microbial communities from North Sea - COGITO_mtgs_100511 (SPAdes) (version 2) | ecosystem: Environmental > Aquatic > Marine > Epipelagic ...
TGAAGCCGCTCCCACTGGGTGCTTGCAGCTGTAGATCACGGGTAATCAGCACCAACTGGCGGTGGGAATCACGCCATTCACGCAGGCGCAAATAGTTGAGGAAGTTCTTCCGACACCAGCTACGCAGCGCGCTTGAGCCCAACGCCTGGCGCTGCTCTTCAAAGCCGCGCCAGAGATTGATCAGCGCGGCGAAGTCAGAGTCGACATCCTTCCACTGCGCGTGGGCCTGGTCGGCGGCCTGTTGACGGTCGGACGGGCGTTCGCGCACATCTTGTACCGACAGCGCACTGGCGATGATCAGAATCTCTTCCAGGCTGCCTTGCTTAGCGCCTTCCAGCACCATGCGACCCAGGCGCGGGTCCACCGGCAAGCGTGCCAACTGGCGGCCCAACGGCGTCAATTGGCCCTCGCGGTTAACCGCCGAGAGTTCCTGCAACAGGTTGAAGCCGTCGCTGATGGCCTTGCCGTCTGGCGGCTCGATAAAGGGGAACGCCTCAATCTCGCCGAGACGCAGGTGCAGCATCTGCAAAATCACCGCGGCCAGGTTGGTGCGGAGGATTTCCGGATCGGTAAAAGCCGGCCGGCCGATGAAGTCCTCCTCACTGAACAAGCGAATACAGATACCCGGCTCGACCCGCCCGCAACGACCCTTGCGCTGATTGGCGCTGGCTTGGCTGATGGCTTCAATCGGCAGGCGCTGCACTTTGGCGCGGTAGCTGTAGCGGCTGATACGCGCGGTGCCGCTGTCGATTACATAGCGAATGCCCGGCACGGTCAGCGAGGTTTCCGCGACGTTGGTGGCCAGCACGATTTTGCGCGCGCCCATGGGCGCGAAAATCTTCTGCTGCTCGGCTGGGGTCAGGCGCGCATACAACGGCAGCACCTCGGTCATGCGCAGGTTGGCCTTGCGCAGCACCTCGGCGGCGTCGCGAATCTCGCGCTCGCCGGGCAGGAACACCAAGACGTCGCCTGGGCGTGTGCCTTCACTTTTTTCAAACGCGGCAATTTCATCGAGGGTGGCGAGAATCGCCTGGTCAACCGACAGGTCTTCTTCGACCCGATTGCCCTCCTCATCCTGCTCGGCGGCCAGCGGTCGGTACCAGGTGTCCACCGGGAAGGTGCGGCCAGACACCTCGACAATCGGCGCGCCATCGAAATGTTCGGAGAAGCGCTGCAGGTCGATGGTGGCCGAGGTGATGATCAGTTTCAGGTCAGGCCGGCGCACCAGCAGGGTTTTCAGAAAGCCCAGGAGGAAGTCGATGTTCAGGCTGCGTTCGTGGGCTTCGTCGACAATGATGGTGTCGTACTTTTCCAGGTAGCGGTCGTGCTGGGTCTCGGCCAGCAGGATGCCGTCGGTCATCAGCTTGATCAGGCTGCGCTCGTTGCTCTGGTCCTCGAAGCGCACCTGATAACCGACCAACTCGCCCAGCGGCGTGCCAATTTCTTCCGCCACCCTTGTCGCCACGCTGCGCGCCGCCAGACGCCGCGGCTGGGTGTGGCCAATCAGCCCGTGTACGCCGCGACCCAGCTCCAGACAGATTTTCGGCAGCTGAGTGGTTTTACCCGAGCCGGTTTCCCCGGCGATGACTACCACCTGATGTTTGCTAATGGCAGCCTTGATCTCGTCGCGCTTGGCGGCAATCGGCAGTGCATCGTCATAACGCATCGCTGGCACGCTCAGGCGGCGCGCCTCGACTTTGGCCACGGAGGCCTCAAAGCGCTGCAGCCACTGCGCCAGCTTGGCTTCATCCACCGGATTCTGCTTACGCAGCTCATGCAACTGGCGGCGCAGGCGATGACGATCACCCAGCAGCGTCTGGTCAAGGTTTTTCAGCAGTTGGTCAACGGCGAGCGTGGCTTCGGTCATCAGGTAATCGCGGGGTGGGGTCAGGGGGAAGAGCAAAAGGGTGGCGATTGTCGCAGATTTGCCGAGTGAGGTCAGGAACCCCATAAATCTCAGGGATCGAGGCAAATGATCAGCCTTCGCCATCTTCCCGTGTGAAGAAAAACCTTTCTGCCCCGCCCTTGCACGGCCATAAAAGCTGACTAGGCCTGCAACAATCCGACCTTACCAAGAGCCCCGCCGTAGAGTAATCGCGCAACTCTTATTGCTCTCTTTAGGCTGCGATTGACCGGCATCGGAGCGCGTTTGTGCGCTTAATCGCGGTCTATTGACCCAAGTCACTACGGTCGCCCTGCAAGAGCGCTCAATACCCCCTGTTCCCTGACATGGAGGTATGTGAAATGCCTGATTCGACACAAAAATTGCGCCTAGGCGCATTAGTCGCCTTGGTAGTCGGTTCCATGGTTGGCGGCGGGATTTTCTCCCTGCCGCAGAACATGGCAGCCAGCGCCGGGGTCGGGGCTGTGCTGATCGGCTGGGCCATCACTGCGGTCGGCATGCTGACCCTGGCCTTCGTCTTTCAGACCCTAGCCAACCGCAAGCCGGAGCTGGATTCCGGCGTCTACGCCTACGCCAAGGCCGGCTTCGGCGACTACATGGGCTTTTCCTCGGCCTGGGGCTACTGGATCAGCGCCTGGCTGGGCAACGTCAGTTACTTCGTTCTGTTGTTCTCCACCCTCGGCTATTTCTTCCCGGTTTTCGGTGAAGGCAATACGGTGCCGGCGGTGATTGGTGCCTCTCTGGTGCTCTGGGGTGTGCACTTTCTGGTGCTGCGCGGGATCAAGGAAGCGGCCTTTATCAACTTCGTGACCACCATCGCGAAGATGGTGCCGCTGGTGCTATTCATCGTGATCGCCGCCATCGCCTTCAAGTTTGAGGTGTTCACTGCGGACATCTGGGGCTTGGGCAACCCGGACCTGGGCAGCGTGATGAACCAGGTGCGCAACATGATGCTGGTCACCGTATGGGTGTTTATCGGCATCGAAGGTGCCAGCGTCTATTCGGCCCGTGCCGAGAAACGCAGCGATGTCGGCAAGGCCACCGTGATCGGCTTCGCCAGCGTGCTTCTGCTACTGATGCTGGTCAATGTGTTGTCGCTGGGCATCATGAACCAGGTCGAACTGGCTGGGCTGAAGAACCCATCAATGGCCTACGTGCTTGAGCATGTGGTCGGCCGCTGGGGCGCTGTATTTATCGCCATTGGCCTGGTCGTTTCGCTGGCCGGTGCCCTGCTGTCCTGGACCTTGCTGTGTGCGGAAATTCTCTTCGCCGCCGCGCGTGACCACACCATGCCGGCGTTTCTGCGCAAGGAGAACGCCAATCAGGTGCCGGCCAACGCACTGTGGCTAACCAACGGGCTGATCCAGCTGTTTCTGGTCATCACCCTGTTCAGCAGCTCCACCTACCTCAGCCTGCTGTACCTGGCCACCTCGATGATTCTGGTGCCCTACCTCTGGTCCGCCGCCTACGCCGTGCTGCTGACGATACGCGGCGAAAGCTACGAGCACGCTCGCGGCCAGCGTAACAAGGACCTGCTGATCGGCAGCATTGCCCTGCTCTACGCCATCTGGCTGCTCTATGCCGGAGGCATCCAGTACCTGCTGCTCTCCGCCCTGCTCTATGCCCCTGGCGCCCTGCTATTCGCCAAGGCCAAACGCGAGCTGGGCCAACCCATCTTCACTGGCGTCGAAAAGATCATCTTCACCGCCGTGCTGATAGGCGCCGCCATCGCCGCCTACGGGCTGTATGACGGCACCCTTAGCCTCTAACGAACAGGAGTTCAGTATGTCCAAGAAAGCCCTCGGCGTTCATTCCGAAGCCGGCAAACTGCACAAGGTAATGGTCTGTTCACCAGGCCTGGCCCACCTACGCCTGACTCCGAACAACTGCGACGAGCTGCTGTTCGATGACGTGATCTGGGTGTCGCAGGCCAAGCGTGACCACTTCGACTTTATGACCAAGATGCGCGAACGCGACATCGAAGTGCTGGAGATGCACAACCTGCTGGAGGAAACAGTCAAACACCCTGAGGCCCTGAAATGGATCCTCGACCGCAAGATCAGCCCCAACAGCGTCGGCATCGGCCTGCAGGACGAGGTACGTTCCTTTATCGAAGGGCTGGAGCCACGCAGAATCGCCGAATTCCTGATCGGCGGAGTCTCCGGCGCCGACCTGGCCAAACACAAGGATTCGGACGCGGCAAAGATGTTCAACGCCTACCTCGGCGAATCCAGCTTTATCTTCGCGCCACTGCCCAATACCCAGTTCACCCGCGACACCACCTGCTGGATCTACGGAGGGGTAACCCTTAACCCCATGCACTGGCCGGCGCGCCGGCAGGAAACCCTGCTGACCACCGCCATCTACAAATTCCACCCGGACTTCGCCAACGAGGCGTTCGATATCTGGTACGGCGACCCGGACCAAGACCATGGCTCAGCGACGCTGGAAGGCGGCGACGTAATGCCCATCGGTAACGGCACCGTACTGATCGGCATGGGCGAGCGCACCTCGCACCAGGCCATCGGCCAGGTGGCCCGCGCACTGTTTGCCAAGGGCGCAGCTGAGCGGGTAGTGGTGGCTGGCCTGGGCAACTCCCGCGCCGCCATGCACCTGGACACCGTGTTCAGCTTCTGTGACCGCGACCTGGTGACCATCTTCCCGGATGTGGTGAACGGCATCGTGCCCTTCATCCTGCGGCCGGACGAGAGTCGCCCCGGCGGCATCGATGTACGCCGCGAGGAAAAAACCTTCCTCGAAGTAGTCGCCGACTCCCTCAATCTGAAGAAACTGCGCGTGGTGCAAACCGGCGGCGACAGCTACGAAGCCGAGCGTGAACAGTGGGACGACGGCAACAACGTGGTCTGCCTGGAACCGGGTGTGGTGGTCGGTTACGACCGCAACACCTACACCAATACTCTGCTGCGCAAGGCTGGCGTGGAAGTCATCACCATCAGCGCCAGCGAGCTGGGGCGCGGCCGCGGCGGCGGCCACTGCATGACGTGCCCGATTATCCGCGACCCCATCGACTACTGACCAAGCCTTGCCCCTACGGCTACCCGCCGCAGGGTGCTTTCAGATGCCCATAAGGAGAAAGATCCATGGCTTTCAATATGCACAACCGCCACCTGCTCAGCCTGATGCACCACAGTGCCCGCGAGCTGCGTTACCTGCTCGACCTTGCGCGCGACCTCAAGCGCGCCAAATACACCGGCACCGAACAACAGCATCTGCAGCGCAAGAACATCGCACTGATCTTCGAGAAGGCCTCCACCCGTACCCGCTGCGCCTTCGAGGTGGCCGCTTACGACCAGGGCGCCAATGTCACCTACATCGACCCCAACTCCTCGCAGATCGGCCACAAGGAATCGATGAAAGATACCGCTCGCGTGCTCGGTCGCATGTATGACGCCATCGAATACCGTGGCTTCAAGCAGGAGATCGTCGAAGACCTCGCCCAGTACGCAGGAGTACCGGTGTTCAACGGCCTGACCGACGAATACCACCCGACCCAGATGCTCGCCGACGTGATGACCATGCGCGAGCACAGCGACAAGCCCCTGCACGAAATCAGCTACGCCTACCTGGGCGATGCACGTAACAACATGGGTAACTCGCTGTTGCTGATCGGTGCCAAGCTCGGCATGGATGTGCGTATCGCCGCTCCCAAGGCGCTGTGGCCGAGCGATGAACATATCGCCGCGTGCAAGCAGTTCGCCGAGGAAAGCGGCGCGCGCATCAGCCTCACCGAAGACCCGAAGGAAGCAGTCAAGGGTGTCGATTTCGTCCACACCGACGTTTGGGTGTCCATGGGCGAGCCCGTGGAAGCCTGGAGCGAACGCATCGAAGAGCTGCTGTCATACCAGGTCAACATGGGCATCATGAAGGCCACCGGTAACCCACGGGCCAAGTTCATGCACTGCCTGCCAGCCTTCCACAACAGCGAAACCAAGATCGGCAAGCAGATCGCCGATCAGTACCCGCATCTGGCGGGCGGTATCGAAGTTACCGAGGAAGTCTTCGAGTCGCCCTACAACATTGCCTTCGAGCAGGCGGAAAACCGCATGCACACCATCAAGGCGATATTGGTCTCAACTCTGGCCGACATCTAAGAACCGGCTGAAAGTCTGCTGCGCGCCGGCACTGCTGCGTTAAAAACAGGCTCGCGAGACTTTAAAACCGGTTCTGAATAGCCGTAGCCCTGATTGCATCCGGGCTACGCACTATCGAACAAGGAGATCCAACCATGCGATTAGTCATCGCTCTGGGCGGCAACGCCCTGCTCCGCCGTGGTGAAGCCATGAGCGCCGAGAACCAGCGCGAGAACGTGCGTATCGCTTGCGAGCAGATCGCCAAGGTGGCGCCCGGCAACGAACTGGTGATCGCCCATGGCAACGGCCCACAGGTCGGCCTACTGGCGCTGCAAGGTAATGCCTACGACCCCAGCAATCCCTTTCCGCTGGACGTGCTCGGTGCCGAGACCGAAGGCATGATCGGCTACATGATTGAGCAGGAACTCGGCAACCTGCTGCCATTCGAAGTGCCCTTCGCCACCCTCCTCACCCAGGTCGAGGTGGATAGCGCCGACCCGGCCTTCAAGAACCCGAGTAAGCCCATCGGCCCGGTCTACAGCAAGGAAGAGGCCGAGCGCCTGGCCGCCGAAAAGGGCTGGAGCATCGCCCCCGACGGCGATAAGTACCGCCGCGTAGTGGCCAGCCCCAGACCACAGCGCATCTTCGAAATCCGCCCGATCAAATGGTTACTGGAAAAAGGCAGCGTGGTGATCTGTGCCGGCGGCGGCGGGATTCCCACCATGTATGACGGTAATCAACTGCGCGGCGTAGAGGCAGTGATCGACAAGGACCTGTGTTCGGCGCTGCTCGCCGAACAGCTCAATTGCGACCTGCTGGTGATCGCCACTGACGTCGACGGCGCCTATATCGACTGGGGCAAGCCAACGCAGGCATCCATCGCCGAAGCGCACCCCGACGAGATGGATAAGCTCGGTTTCGCCGCGGGCTCAATGGGGCCCAAGGTACAGGCCGCTTGCGAGTTCGTCCGTAACACCGGCAGCAGCGCGGTCATCGGCTCGTTGGAGAACATCGAAGCCATCGTCAAGGGCACCTCCGGCACCCGCATCAGCCTGGCAAGCAACGGCATCCGTTGCTACTGACCCGACCGCAGGGCGTCGGCCCTGCATGCCCTACAGGAGCGCTTCAACATGTTCACCCCTGGCCATCTACACCGCAGCAACCTCGACCGTTCTGAAAGCCTGCGGCTGGCACTGCCCTTCTCTATCGACTTCTACTACGAGGTGCGCCAAGACCCGCAAGAAGGCCCCATGCTGCATATGCGCTTGATCGGCGAGGTGCAGGACCGACATTTCGAGGAGGAATTCGAACTGCATCGCGATGTTGCCTTCAACTTCGCCAGCGTCGCCACCCGGATCGCCGCTAAACACGGCCTACCACCCGATGCCAGCCCGATCATGCGCAGCCACGACGAATACGACAAAGTGTTCGCCGATATTCGTCAGCAACTGCATGCCACGTCTGGGGAACCCGTCAATCTCGACCACATCAGCTAAGCGGGCGGTGTAACAACCGCTCGGACCGTCCACGGCCACCACAGCGAACTCCGCTCCGTCGTGGTCGGTCATACCAAGCTGTGCAACGACAACCTCGGCCAGATACTTAACCCCATCGCGCAACCTGCGGATGGGCTAACCGTGCAACGGCATCACCCATCCCCGGCTCAGCGCTAGTCGCGTTCAGACCACATCACGCCAGCGCTGGCCCAATCGCTTTTCTTCACCTCCTCGAAAATCACATCCACTGCGTCGGCATCGCAGCCGAGAACGCGAGTCGAGGCTTCGGTAAGGGCTTTGGCGTACTCGCGCTTGATCTCGTCGGAACGGCCTTCGAATATTTTGACCAGAAGGGTAGGCATCTAATAATCCTCAAACAGGGAAACAGGACTGGTTAGATCGGTCACGGCGATCCGCTTGGCGCAATGGCGCGGGCGCATTATGGCGTGTCAACGACAGCATGGGTATCGCCGCGCTCAGCCCATTCGAGCCACTGCTCGAAGCATTGAGGTACCTGTGGGAGGCGCTTTAGCGGCGGGCTGTTAATCGCTTTTTTCGCGGCTGAAGCCCCTCCTACAAACCTCATCGCAAACAGCCAATAAAACAAAGGGCCGCATTAGCGGCCCTTTATAGATGAAGCGTGAATCAGCCGTGCTTGCGCCGACGCCACAACCACAGCGCCAGCACACCCAGCGTCAATACCAGCGGCACCAGGGCGATATTGAGGAACTTGAGCGTGCCGCCCAGGGCCTCGATATCGGCATTGAGCTGGTAGCGCACGTTGCGCAGCTCTTTGCGGATCGCCAGTTTCTGCTGCACAAACTGCTGCACCGCCGTTTGCTGTTCCGGCGTCAGCTCCAACGCTTTACTGGGGTCGTCACTCTGCTGCAGCTGCGCCAGCTTTTGCTCGGTGTCAGCCAGTTGCGCTTGCAGGGCTTGTTCCTTCTCGCGGAACTTGACCTCAGCGTCACGCTGGATCGCATCCACCACCTCGAACGGACGGGTAAAGCGCCCGCGCGAGCGCACGCTGATCAGCGCTTCGGAACCGGCCAGGTTATCCAGCGCGTTGATCGCAAAACCGGCGTTGTCGGCCCATGGCTGCGGGATGCGCTGACCGAAGAAGTCCTGCACCTGCACCCACATGCGATCGGTGAGCATGTCGGTATCAGCGACGACAATCACGTTGATATTGTCCGCCTGCTTGAGGCCATCCTTCTGCCCTTCGATGCCGTCAGGATAAGCCGACTGCGCCGGACCGCTGATGCGCGCCGCCAGGGTGTAGCGCTCACCAGTGGGCTGCAGCTCGCGGATCAGCTCTTCGGGGTTGGCCAGCATGCCGAAGCGTTTGGCATCAAACGGCATGGCGTACTGTGAGCTGCGAATCAGCGGAGTGAACTGGGTTTGCGCGCCTTCCAGCGGTTCCAGAATGCCCGCCGTGGCGACCGTAATGGTTTCCAGCGAAGCGGTGCTGATGTCGTCCTTATCCAGGGCATTCTTCGGCAGGCTCAGCCAAGCCGCGTGACGCACCGGGCGCTGACCCTGGCCCATGTTCACGGACATGGCGTAGGAACCATCGCCGAGTACCTGATCCGGCACCATGCGCAGGCCCCAGGCCTTGAACAACGCTGGCAGATCGGAGGCTTTGTCGATGACTGCTTCGCCCGGCATCTCGGCCTGGGTATCGGCCTCGCTATAGGGGTCCACGAAGGTCAGTAGCTTGCCGCCACGCAGGACGAACTGGTCGATGGCATACAGGGTCTGCTCGGGCAGTTGCTTGGGGTGAATCAGCAGCAGCACGGAGACGTTTTCCGGGATCAAATCCACGTCACGCTTGAGGCTTTCGATCTGGAACAGCTGGCGAATTTCCTCGATCAGCATCCAGGCCGGCGTCGGCTGACGCGCGGCCATGTCGAAGCCACCATTGACCTGCAGCCCAGCCAGCACACCCACCACCGGCCGCTCCGGCTTGGCCAAACTCTGCACCAGGCGGCTGAGTTCGTACTCCAGAAACTCTTCCTGATCCAGGGCGAAGAACGGGATCACCTGCACCTGGCCTTCGGAATTTTTACCGGCCAGACCGAAGTAGATCGAGTCACCGCCCTGCTGCAGCGGAATGCCCTGCAGGCCGAACTCGGCGGCTTTGTCTTCTTCCTCGGAGAACGGTTCGGGATCAATGATGCTCAGCTTGAGTTTGTCGCCCGCCTCGCGCTGGTATGCCTTGAGCATTTCCTCAACGCGTTTGGCGTAGGTGCGCAGGGCCGGCAGGTCCTTGGTGGCAGTGTCGGAGTAAAAAAAGCTCAACTCCACGGGCTCGTCCAAGTCAGCCAAAATCTGCTCGGTACCGCTTGAGAGGGTGTAGAGCTTCTGCTCGGTCAGGTCCAGCCGTGCGCCGCTAAGGCTCAGGCTGGAGAACAGGTTGAACGCGAGAAACGCCAGGGCAATGAGTACAAGCCCGGCGCTGGAAACCATCAGCTTTTTCATGGGCGTCCTCAATCAGCTTTTTTCAGGTCGATAACCACCGCGGTCGCCGCCAACCAGGCGGCAATCAGGGTGAGGAAATACAGCAAATCGCGCAGGTCAATCACGCCTTTGCTGATCGCATCGAAACGGGTGAGGAAGCTCAGTGAGGCCACCGCGTCGATCACCCACTGCGGGGCCCAGGCACTGAAGCCATCGAGCACCATGGGGAAACCACTGACGATAAACAGGAAGCACACGCTGACCGACAGAATGAAGGCGATCACCTGATTCTTCGCCAGCGCCGACATACACGAACCAATCGCCAGGTAAGCCCCGGCCAGCAGCCAGCTACCGATATAGCCGGTGATGATCGCGCCGTTATCCGGCTCACCCAGGTAGTTGACGGTGATCACCATCGGGAAGGTCAGCAGCAAGGCCAGGCCGGCGAAGACCCAGGCGGCGAGGAATTTGCCAGTGACCGCATCGAAACGGGTGATCGGCAGGGTCATCAGCAACTCGATGGTGCCGCTTTTGCGCTCTTCGGCCCACAGGCGCATGGCAATTGCCGGCACCAGAAACAGGTAGAGCCACGGATGGAAATTAAAGAACGGCGCGAGGCTGGCCTGGCCGCTTTCAAAGAAGCCACCGAGGTAGAAGGTGAACACCCCGGACAGCACCAGAAAAATCAGGATAAACACATACGCCAGCGGCGTGGCGAAGTAGCTCGCCAGCTCACGTTTGAAAATTACCGGTAACTGACTCATAGCCCCTCCCCCCGGGTCAGGCTGCGGAACACTTCATCCAGCCGTCCGCGTTCGACATTTAGCTCACGCACTTTCCAACCACGTTCAGCGATCAGCGCATTGACCTGCGCGAAGATCACTTCGCCCGGCTTGGCCAGAATACTCAGGCTGTGTTCCAAGGCGTTTTCTTCCACCCCGGCAACGCCCGGCAGTGCCGCCAGCGCGTCTTTATCCAGCGGCTCTTCAGCCACCAAGGTCACCGCTTGGTGATAGCGCGAGCGGCTTTCCAGCTCCAACGGTGTGCCGTCAGCCAGCAGCTTGCCGTGAGCGATCACCACCGCACGGGTGCATACGGCCGAGACCTCTTCGAGGATGTGGGTGGAGATGATCACGATCTTGTCGTAGGCCAGGCTTTGGATCAGTTTGCGCACCTGATGCTTCTGGTTCGGGTCGAGGCCGTCGGTGGGCTCGTCGAGGATCAGCACCTTGGGGTCATGCAGAATCGCCTGGGCCAGGCCAACACGACGCTTAAAGCCCTTGGACAGGGTCTCAATGCTCTGCTCCAGCACGGCTTCCAATTCGACCTGGGCCACGGCCTTGGCCACCCGCTCGCGTTTCTCGGCGCCCTTGAAACCGCGTATTTCGGCGATAAATTCGAGGAAGCTGCGCACCGTCATATCGCCATAGCAAGGCGCGCCTTCGGGCAGATAACCGATCTGCCGTTGAGCCTTGAGGGTGTCTTTCTGGATATCGAAACCGAGGATGCTGGCGGTGCCGGAAGTCGGCGCCAAAAAGCCAGTGAGCATCTTCATGGTGGTGGATTTACCGGCGCCGTTGGGGCCGAGAAAGCCGAGGACTTCACCGGCCTGAACGCTGAAGGACAGGTCGTCGACAGCGGTGTGCTGGGCAAAACGCTTGGTTAGGTTTTTTATTTCGATCATGGCCTCTCACCATTGCGGTAACAGGCCCTGCTTGCAGCCGGTACTGACGCAAGCCGGGCGCTTAAGTGCCGGCGGACTATAAGGAGTCACGCGCCGGCAGCGCAAGCGAAGAACTGGGGAGTCATGTATCTGTTCGCTACAACGCAGCCAGGCGCTACGCAGTAAACGGGCGAACCGCGCAGGAGGGGTTAGCGGTGCCTAGCGCAGAGCAATCAGGCACCGCCATTGTGGCGCGCCGCGTAACCCACCAGGCGATATACCCGGTTGCGCCAGTGGTGGTTTACGGCGCGACAGGTCTTGCTGGTTCATAGTTATCGGCGGCACGCGCCTAGCCCACCCTACGCAAGGTCGCTTAAGCCTGTAGCCCGGATGAAATCCGGGGAAATCCATCCCCCTGGATTGCATCTAGGCTACGACTGGCTGCTTAACAACCAGCGCCTGGCAGAGCGCAGATTAAAGGGTGCCGCGCAGGGCTTTTTCGAACAACTGACTGTATTGCACAGCGGTAAAGGCAATTGGGTTGGTGCCGGCAGAAGGATCGACCTCGGCCATCTGCCCGACCTGCTCGATGCGCGTGTCATCGATGCCGATCTCGCCCAGGCTATGTGGAATGCCGACCTGCTCACGCAGAGTCATCACCCACTCCAGCACGCCCGTAAAACCTGACTTAGGCAGGTTCAGATAGCGCGCCATTTTCTCCATCTGTGGCTCGATTCGTTCTCGATTAGCCACCAGCACATAGGGCATCAGCACCGCATTGAGTAAACCATGGTGGGCGTCATACAGCGCACCGAGCGGGTGCGCCAGCGCATGCATGGCGCCCAAGCCGCGTTGGAATGCGGTGGCGCCCATGCTCGACGCCACCAGCATCTGTAAGCGCGCTTCGACATCTGTGCCTTTAACTACCGCGCGCGGCAGATACTCCTGCACCAGGCGCATGCCCTCCAAAGCAATGCCTTCGGCCATGGGGTGGAACAGTGGAGAGCAAAAGGCTTCAAGGTTATGCGACAGCGCGTCCATACCCGTAGCCGCAGTAATCTTGGCAGGCAGTCCAACCGTCAACTCCGGGTCGAGAATCACCAGCGCCGGCAACATGCGCGCATGAAAGATGATGCGCTTGATATGCGCGGCATCATCGGTAATCACCGAGGCGCGACCGACTTCCGAGCCGGTACCGGCGGTGGTCGGCACCGCCACCACTGGAGCCATGCCGGCTACATTGACGCGCTCGCAGTTGTCGCCAATGTCTTCGAAATCCCACAACGGACGATTCTGCCCAGCCATCAGGGCGATGGCCTTGCCCGCATCCAGCGCCGAACCACCGCCAAAAGCGATCACGCCGTCATGCTTGCCGGCTTTGAACGCAGCCACCCCGGCCATCACGTTATCGCCGGTGGGGTTGCCCTTGATGCCATGGAACAGTCCGGTCTTGAGGCCATCATCACGGCACTGCAACAGCGCCCGATCAATCATCGGCAGCGCAGCCAGACCGGGATCGGTGACCAGCAGCGGAGCCTGCATGCCCAGCTGCCGGCAGGCCGCTGGTAGTTCGCTGATGCGGCCGACACCAACGCGCACCGAGGTCGGGTAATTCCAATTCATGCGGTAATGATTCAGGTCCATGTGCGCCTCACAGCTGAGTCTTGAAGTGGAAGGATTTCGGCCGGGTGACGTGCTCGAAGCCGACGCTGGATAAAGTGCAGCCACGCCCGGAGTTTTTCACCCCGGTCCAGGCCAGCGCCGGGTCGAGATAATCGCAGCGATTAAGGAACACCGTGCCGGCTTGCACTCGGTCGGCCAGGGCCATGGCGGCATCCACGTCACGACTGAAAATCGCGGCGGTAAGACCAAACTCGCTGTCGTTCATCAGGGCCAGGGCTTCTTCGTCATCCTTGACCTGCTGGATGCCAACCACCGGGCCAAAGGATTCCTCGGTCATCACTCGCATGCCGTGGTGCACATTGGTCAGTACCTGCGGTGCAAGGTATTGGGAGCCGGGATGGTCGAGGGAAAAGTCGGCGGGCACTAGATGCGCCTGTGCGCCTTGCTCGATGGCATCGTGAATTTGCCCTCGGACGAAATCCGCTGCATCGGCACGCACCAATGGGCCGAGGGTAGTGTCCGGATCATCGGAACGGCCGAGTTTGTATTGCTTGACCAGCGCCACCGCTTGCTCGACGAAGGCGTCATAGAGCGATTCGTGCACATAGATGCGTTCGATACCGCAACAGGACTGGCCGGAGTTGAAAAAAGCGCCGTCGATGGTGGTTTCCACCGCATGCGCAAGGTCGGCATCGGCACGTACGTAAGCGGGATCTTTGCCGCCCAGTTCCAGGCCGACACTGAGGAAGCGCCCCACCGCCACGCGCTCGACCATGGTGCCGCCCGGCACCGAACCGGTGAAAGCGACGTGGGCGATGGTCGGCGCCTGGATTAGCGCCTCGGTTTCCCCATGACTGAGGTGCAGGTACTGGAACACGCCCTCCGGTAAGCCAGCCTCAATAAAGGCCTCAACCATGCGTTCGCTGCACAGCGGCGTTTGCGCCGAGTGTTTAAGCAACACGGCATTGCCCGCCAACAACGCTGGCATCACCGCATTCACCGCCGTCAGATAGGGGTAATTCCAGGGGGCAATCACCAGCGCCACACCCAGCGGCTCACGACGAATAAAACGAATAAATCCGGGTTTTTCCGGCACCGGAATATCGGCCAGTGCCTGTTCGGCAATATCGGCCATATAGCTGGCGCGCTCAACAAAGCCGCGCACCTCGCCAGCCGCATAACGAATTGGCCGGCCCATCATCCAGCACAGCTCTTCAGCCAACTGGTTTTCCTTGGCGGCAAACGCGGTAATCGCCTTGCGGCCGATGGCGATGCGCTCGGCCAGAGGGGTATTTTTCCAGGCCACCTGCGCCAATTCGGCCTTGACTAACGCCGCCTGGATCTCTGGGTTTGAGGCCAGATGACGCTCGACATACACCGAGCCGTCGATGGGGGATATGCATTGCAGTTTGCTCATTGCTTGCACCATAGAGTCCTGTCACCAACAACAGGTAGGTCTGTCGTGTATCTACAAGCCTGGATCTCGTAGGGCGGATGGCGCTTTACCCATCAACCGATACACGGGTGGATGAAAACAGCGTCATCCACCCTACCCAGCGCCTCTAGCCCCTGTGTCTATCTGTGAGCCTTGCTAGGCAGGGCATCAAATAATTTCGAAGTAGCGATCCAGCTCCCAATCGCTGACATGGCGGCGGTATTCGCGCTCTTCCCACTCGCGGCTGGCGGCAAAGTGCTCGACGAACTCGTCGCCAAACAATTCGCGCGCCGCCGTCGATGCCTTCAAACGTTGCGCGGCATCCCACAGCGTGCGTGGAAGAGCCAGCTCTTCCGGATGCTTCATGGCATAGGCGTTGCCCACCACCGGCTCGGTGGGTTCCCACTCCTGCATAACCCCGTACAGACCTGAACCCAGCGCCACCGAGAGGGCTAAATAGGGGTTACCGTCAGCAGCGCCGAGGCGATATTCCTGGCGCTGCGATTTGTCAGTACCGGGAATCACCCGCAGCGCAGCGGTGCGATTCTCCACGCCCCAGGTGGCGTCGGTGGGCGCCCAGAAGCCGGGAATCATCCGTCGGTAACTGTTCAAGGTTGGCGCGACCATGCACAGAAACTCCGGCATCAAACGCTGCTGGCCGGCGAGAAAATGCCGCTGCAGCTTGCTCATGTTGTGCGCCTGAGTAGGGTCGTAAAACGCCGACTTGCCGCTGGCCAAATCGCGCAGCGACACATGAATATGCCCACTCTGCCCCGGATATTTGCCCGACCATTTGGCCATAAAGGTGGCCATCAGACCGTTGCGCTGGGCCAGCACCTTCATAAAGGTTTTAAACAATGCGCCCTTGTCCGCCGCGGCTTCGGCGCGGTCATAGGCAATCGCCGCTTCCAATACGCCGGGGCCAGTTTCGGTGTGCAGGCCTTCGATGGGGAAGTCCATGCGTTCGGCCATTTCGAGAATTTCGTGGTACAGCTCGGCATGCACCGAGTTGCGGATCATCGAATAACCGAACCAGTCCGGCGTAAATGGCTTTAGATCGCGAAAGCCCTTGGCGCGGGCCGACTCCGGGGTTTCATCGAACATAAAGAATTCGTATTCCAGCGCGGCAAAGGCATCAAAGCCCATGGTCTTGCAGCGCTCCACTACGCGGCGCAGGGTGGCGCGTGGGCAGACCTTTTCTGCCGCCTCGGCAAACTCGCAGATAAACAGCAACATGCCGTTTTCAAAGGGCAACTCACGGCAGGTGTGTGGCAGCACACGCACAGGGGCATCGGGGTAACCGGTGTGCCAGCCGGTGTATTGGGCGTTGTCGTAGAGCTGGTCCTTCACGTCCCAGCCGAGCACCACATCGCAGAAGGCAAAGCCGCTGTCGAGGGCCGAGAAGAACTTGCTGCGGCTGAGGTATTTGCCGCGCATAACCCCATCGTTATCGAACACCCCCACCTTGATATGGCTAAGGCCCCGCTCCTCGACAATGCGCTTGGCATCCAGGGCGGTTTTCACGTCTCGCGGATTGAGCATAAATGCACCTGCCTCTTGTTGTTATGGCTGACGTCCGGTGTCAGTCCTGCAGGCAACAACAGAGTCTAAGCGCAGCCCCGCAACCACCACATCATGCGCCCCGACTACCACTCAACGCCTGTTAGAACGGCCGGAAAAAACCCAGTTAGTGTGGTACAGGATTGCCGAGTTGGCTGGTTGATCAGGCAAATATCTGCAGCGGCATGCGGCAAGCGCATTGCCAGGTAACACGCGGCACAGCGTAAAACGCCCGCGTCTTGCGGCGCGGGCGTGGGTAGTACAGGCCACTCAACGTCATCAACGATAAGGCGCGCCCGCTTTGGCCATGAGTGCGTTGTACTTCTTGAAGATCTCCACCACGCGGGCGCAGCGTGGGCTGGTTTTGGCAATCTCATCCCAGAACTTCAGCGCCTCGGCTTCCACCGTGGCCCATTCTTCGGCCGGGATGGAGGTCAGTTGCAGCTTGCCGCCTTCAACTCGCAGCTGCGCCTCGCCACCCCAGTACCAGTGCTGGCGGTAATAGTTGGAGCTGTCCATGCACAGTTTGAACAGAGTTTTCAGGTGCTCCGGCACCTCGGCCCAGCGATCTGAGTTGGCGAAGTAGGAGCCGCACCAGGCACCGGAGATGTTGTTGGTGAGGAAGTACTTGGTCACGTTAGCCCAGCCAACGGTGTAGTCCTCGGTGATGCCGGACCAGGCGATGCCGTCCAGTTCGCCGGTTTGCATCGCCACCTCGACATCCTCCCAAGGCAGGGTCACCGGAATGACACCGAAACGGGAGAGAAACTTGCCGGCCGTAGGGAAGGTGAAAATGCGCTTGCCCTTGAGGTGCTCAAGTTTGGTAATCGGCTCCACCGTGGCGAAGTGGCACGGGTCCCAAGCGCCGGCGCCGAGCCAAGTCACGCCTTTAACCTCACCGTAGGCCTCGGCCCATATCTCGTTGAGCCCGTATTTTTCGAACAGTACCGGTACATCCAGGCTGTAACGGGTGGCAAACGGGAAATAGCCGCCGAACACCGAAATATCCACGGGCGCGGCGATGGAGTCGTCATCACTCTGCACCGCGTCGATGGTGCCCTTCTGCATGGCGCGGAACAGCTCACCGGTGGGCACCAGCTGGTCG
>Ga0209504_1001530_pt1 | contig 17303 bp, 10 predicted proteins | sample COGITO_mtgs_1005_FD_184791 | JGI IMG/M metagenome (GOLD analysis project Ga0209504, IMG submission 184791) | Pelagic marine microbial communities from North Sea - COGITO_mtgs_100511 (SPAdes) (version 2) | ecosystem: Environmental > Aquatic > Marine > Epipelagic ...
AGCGGGGCCGTCAGACGCAAGCCGACGAAGCTGCTTCTGGGTGTCATCTCCACGCACGCCGTTCTTCCTCTTCATCCGCGCGTCTCGCGTCCCAACGCCGGCGTGCGACAGCCCGTTCCAGGCGTCGACCAGAGACATCACGACCCGGGTGACGTTCCAGATGGCGGCAAGCAGCGCCACGCCCATGATGAGCTGCCACCTCGCGTACACGTCAACCGTGTAAAACATGCCGAGCGACACGGCGTTCCCGGTCCGAAGCCCGCCCGTGGCAGAGTCAATGAGGTTGTGTGACTTGGCGTCGTCGACAATCCCAAACGACCACACCATCAAAAGGAACGACACGATCGATACGATGACGAGGTGACGTGTCACCATCCGCGCCGCGCCGTAGCACTCGATTCCACCCGAAGACGTCGACGCCACCGCAATGAACACCATCAACGTGATGCACGCCATGCCCGTCTGGAGACTAAACAGCATGGGCCACGTGTGGGCGACGGTGTACGCCGGGCGGCCCATGACGGCAACCACGGCACCATACCCCGTCACGCACTGGAACACAGCCAGAAGGATCTCACTCAAGATGAGAATAAATCGTTGGAGGTGCATGGCCTTGTACGCCCAGACCAGGACACAGGCACAGGCACAGGCACAGGCACGGCGACCGCTGATGATGACAGAACCCCGTTGACGAGACGTATATATTTCCGAGGAGACGCCGAGATCCCGCTACGGGACGATACACCCAATGTAGACCGGCATGATGCCACGGGCGATGATGCCGGAGTCACTGCTGCCGTCTCCGTCGCCGGCGCGGCTGGGCTTTTCGCCAAACAACGCCATGATGGTCGGGCCGTGTACGAACACGTACGTCGGCATCGTGACGCCGAAAATCTCCATCGTTTCGGGCTGGACACGGACGGCGAGCCACATGTTGCTGGGGGTCCCCGCCTCCAGCACGGCGACCAAGCACGATATGTCACGGCGGATGCAGGACGTCGACACCATCCCCAGGTCTCCCGTGGACGGGTGGACCAACATCCCTGCCGCCATCGACGCGTTTTCCAGGAGCATCTCTGCGAACACCATCGACGACACGGCGACCAACCGGGGCACCTCCGGACCCGCCGCGAGAAGCTCGCCAGCGACCAGGTTGTGGAACGCGGTCGACGTGCTCACCCGAGATAAGAGACAGGACACCCGTGCGGCGGCGTGCCCAACACGGTCGCCCGCCGAAAACACGGCGACACACATCGACCCACGGGCGGCGATCTCGGGGTTCGTCATGTCGGCGTTGGACGCCGGGGCACGCCACGCGGCGGGGTCGCCGCCCGCAAACGCACGGATGAGTGACACTTTCACGGTGGACGTAAGCACCCGGAAGTCTCCGCCCGGCAGAGACACGTAGTTGTACTTCCCGATGGCGCCCTTCTCGTCCTCCGTGTCCGGCAGCGCGACACACGGGGCGTACCGCATGAGCCTCACACACCCCATCACGTCCGAAGTCGACCCAAACACAACCCCGAGGCGGAGGAACACCACGTTCAGCAGCAGCGACGCCGTGTGGTGGTTGGCGAACGGAATGTGCCACCCGGAAAGACGCGACCGGATGGGGCACGGGAGGAGGTGGCGGACAAGGGCCACCACGACCATCTGCTGCATCAAACGGAACGACGCTTCTCCTGACATGCCGCACGCCTCCATCGTCTTGATGATCCGGGTGTTGGCTTTCTCGGTCAAAGTCATGAGGACGCCCATCCGGAGCCGGAGCGGCGCGACGCCACCCGAGCCAGGCCACGGCAGGAACACACGTTTCCCCGCCGTGACGTGGGGGGAGTGAACCACCAACTCAATCAGCTTCATCCATCTCCGGGCCACCTGGACGGCGACGGAGATGCAAGACGCCGAGTTGGTGGTAAACTCCGACGTGCCAGGCGGAGATATGCGGTCGCCATAGAAAGAGAACTCATCGGCGGCGGACAGGGCGTTCTTCAGTCCGTGCCATCTTTCCCACTCACTGGTGATTCGACCCAGGCGGGACAAGCCCAGCTCGATTGCCATGATGGCCTTATCGTCCTGTGTGTAGGTGGCAGGCACCGACATCGTCGTCGACATCGGCGTCGGTGTCAAGTCTCCGTTCTAGACGAACACACGCAGGGTCTGTGTATACACAGACACCCCCAAAGCACATTCCAGTGGAACGCACATAACAACGCTGTCGTGCCACGAAACATCATCATCCTGTGTGTGTGCCTCGAAAGTGACTCGGAATGTCCACCCGTGTCTACAAAGTCAGCGGGTGCCCTCACACTCACACGTCTCCACAGACGTTCTCGGCCTACGACGCGTTCGCATCCACATTTGTCCGACCCGCCCCCGACACGTCCAGCCTGGCGCTAGAACTGGCGGGTAGTGGCCTAGGGCACGATGCGATGATGGACACGACGTCTTCGTCTTCGTCGATGCCGCCACCTACAACCCACGACGGCGGCGGTGGTGGCGGCGGCGGCGGCGACGACGACTATGGCGAAGCCTTGCCGCGACTGTCTCAAGTGTACTACATGACCCGAGAGGCGTATGTAGCGGCTGTTGAGTCGGCGGCACTGGACGGCATGGTGCCCATCATGCCGCCGATCAGGTCGCCGTTCCCAACACTCCAACCCAGTCAAATCACTGTCCAGGTCAGCTCCGGCGGGAGGACACGAATGGGGCTCAAAACGAACACGAAAGAGTACGCCATGAGCAGTCTCCTGTCCTGGTCGACGCCAGGGGTCGCCCTCCGTAAGTTTGGGTATGAAGACGTCGGTGCGTTTCACGACGGAGACGGTCTGCACGGCTGCATGTACTACTTCCTGTGTCGATGGCCCGCCGACACGGACGCACACATGTGGGAGGCCCTTGGTGTACGGTGCGACCTCCGGGTGGACACGAACGTGTTTTCGGGGAAGCACCCGTCGGCAGGGAAGTAGAGGACACACACACACACACAATGCATTTTCTTTGCTTTACGTATTACCCGTCGCCGGGTTTCTTGTTGGTGTAGTGGAGGTAGTTGAAGCAGCGGTGTGTGCGCATGACACACGTGCCGGTGCCGCCCTTGTTCACACTACTGCCTTCTGGCCACCCCGCCGCCGCCGCAATCACGACACCAACACGTCGTCGCTCCTTCAACCCGTCGGGGGCCGTCGTACGAATCCGGAGACCATCGGAAATCTTCCCAAACGCCGTGATGCACGGCCCGGACATCGACGCCGTGTACGTGTCGACCCACTGCCTTCGAACCGCTAGCATGTGGAACGGGTCAGACTGGTTCTTCGGCGTCGCGATGTGTGCCCGAATAAACCCATGCAGGGCCCCTACTGCAACCAACACCGCGTCGCTTGACGACGTACACACGTCCTGGGACAAAAGACTCAGGTCCACGTCCGTGATCCTCGAATGAGACGGAGGAGCCTTCTTCTTCCTCTTCTTCTTCTTCTTCTTCGGCGAAAGCCGCCGACGCTTGCACTTGGCGGACGCCGACGACAGCCCAAGACGCACCGCCTCATCTTCGTCGTCGACATCGAAGCCGCCAGAGGAGTCGGAGTCGGAGTCGGAGTCGGAGTCAAGGTCGTCGTCGCTGCCGCCTTCAAGCATCTTCGACGGAATGCCAACAGACGGTGTGCGCGCCGTCCGCATCGTCAGGGCGTCACCCCCCGGGTCGAGGATGGGCCAGCCAGCGACGGCTTGCCCCAGGACAAAAGATGCGTCCGGGAGGTTGGTCTTCGCCAACACGTTCAGGGGCATGCTTCGCCTCGTCCCCAGACGAACCGCGCGGGTCAGCTCAGGAGACAGGTCAAGGGCCGTCCCCGTCCGGTGGGGCGCCACCATCCCCTGACCCGTTAGCGCGTGCTTCACAAGAACAAGACGGGTCTTGACGCCGGACACGCCACCAACAGCAGACCTAGCAACCGGGTCCACGTCGTCCTCGTCCTCGTCCTCGTCCTCGTCTGCCAGCAACGTCGTCGTGGGTGTCGCTGTGCACGACGACGGGGAGCCACTGCTGTCGCCCGTCGGCCGGCATCCCTCCGCTTCGTCATCTGCCGTCATCGCGCCGATACGGGAGACGTACGTCCTGACCTTGGACATGACACTGGTAACAAGCTGGTGCCTGGCTTCCTGGATCTCCGACGAGTCGAACGCGCCAGTCAGAATGGGGGCCATCACGACGTCGCAGACGTGCGTCGTCGCACGCCACGGCGTGAACTCGTCGAGTGCTTCGGGGGCGTCTTCTCTGGGAGGCCCACTCTCGCGCCGCGTGGCATAGAACACAGCGTGGAACACGCGCATCGTGAGCTCCAGAAGTGCCGTCATCGTGACGTCCTTGCCGATTTCCGCCGTGTCGTTGAGCATGTCGGGAGGGTGCAGAAACGGAAGACGCGACTGCCGCCGTGACATGACGGCATGGGTCCGCATGATGACACGCCGCGCCGCGTCGTCGGTTTGGGCAGACAGCATCTCGAACGGGTCAGGGAGGTCGTCGTATCCCTCAGCACCAGCACCAGCACCAGCACCAGCACCAACACCAACAGGTGCCCAAGGACCATCTTGGTTCACACTGGACAGAAGCATGCGTCGCATGGTGTGGACACGGGCGTGTCCTCCCGTGATTTGTGTGTCTGCCGCGATACCGACAATGGACCTTGACGCCGCCACGTTGATCTCGACCAGTCGCCGCAGCTCAGCCAAAAGGACATTGATGTGGTCGGAAACTACGTTGGGTGTTCCCCAGGCCACACCCCGGGACCTCATGACGTCTTCGACGTTGTCGGGCATGAACGCCAGCGCCAGCACGTCCGGGTCGCCGCGGCAGGACAGCGGCAGCATGTGCGGCTCGAACAGGGCGGGGGTGGCAACGGCGGAGAGGTCGCACGGGCGCAACGCCACAAGCTGCTTTGTGGCGGGAAGGGCGTCAAACAACCGGCCTGCACGGGCCAGACCAAGAAGTCTGTCGTACGCCAGGTCCAAAATCGCTCGACGAATGGCAGGCGATGACATCTGCCACTTGGGGTGGTGGGATAGCACCGCCGCCGGTACGGCAGGGTGAAACACCCGTGTACAGACGTTGATGAGCGTCGTCAGGGCCGTTGACCCCGGAACATACCCCGACCCGGGGATGGGAGGGATCATAGGAAACGCGCCGGGCGCCTCCGTGGTCCCCAGTCGGAAGATGAACGGCCCCACCGCACCCATCGGACCCAAGCACGCCACCGTGATCGCCGCCATGTTGGCGAACCGCAGCGCCACCCCAAAGTCGTTCAGCCCCGTCTCCGACCGCTCACGGCCGTTACGCAACGCAGGACTCATGATCAGAGAGCTGTGTGTCGTGGTGAGCGCGGCCGTGTGAGGCGCCCGGGACGCCAGTTGGGCCGCTCGGGCGCGCTTGTACACGTCGGGGACGAACAAAAAGTCGCCGCGGAACGTCCTGAGAATGGACGCCACGTGGGGCGTCACCGCAACCCCGAGGAACGTCTTGTGTTGGGGGTCTCCCCTCGAAACAACGTCCAGATCCGGAAAGTACTCCACGTCCGTGTGGCGCGCCACCTCCCGGGTCGCAAACAGCGCAAGCCCGTCCTCAAGCTCCCCCGTCTCTCGCGCCACGACGTGCACAGACTTGATGATGTGATGCAGACCCCGGTCGCCCATCAGCTCGTGCGCGCTGACAACAAACGACTGCCAGGCCGTGTTCACGGCATCAGGCTCCGCCAGCCGAAACCGGGTCCCCGGCACCCGGCCCTCCACCACCCCCGACGGCGGCACGGGCTTGACGCACGCCATCACAAGCTCAACCCACGCCGTGCACACCATCTTCAGACCCGATAGCGCTTTGATCACGCTGGGCCAGGCATTGCCCGTCGCCGCCTCCAGCTCCGTCACCGTCTGGGGCGACATGAACACAGACAGCCCGCTGCCCAAAATGGTGGTCGTGACGCGGCGGACGTCGCCGTCCGAGCCCGCCGTCACCAGCACGTCAAGGGTGTTCAGAAGCGTCTGGGTTGACCGCATCGTTGTGACAGGAAGCCCCATCAAAAACCCAAACGACAGGAAGAATGGGGACGACTGGAGGTCCACCAAGCTCACCGGGCGCGCCCGAAGGACCGGCACCGTCGCCACACCTCCGTCGCTACCGTCCGACGCCGTCGACAACGACGGCGACGGCGACGGGCTCCCTTCACTGGCAGACGCCAAGTTCTGCTGGCGGAGGAGGGCACTCTTCCCACTGAACACCACGTATTCCGCTAAACGGAGACTGATGTACAGATGCTCGAGGTGGATGGACGGCGTACGAAACACAGACTTCAGTACGCGCGGGGCGGTGAGCACTGCGAACGGACTGGCGTGGAACTCGAGGTCTTTGAGGCTGGACGTAACAGAGTCGTGTGTGGACACACGGAGCACCTCCAGTACTTCCTGGCCCATGTCGCTCGTCTTCAACATCCCCTTCATGAACCGCAGGCGCTCCATCGCCAGCCGGGCCGCAAACTTGTCGCACAGGGTCTGGATGGCCGCAACGTCCGGCGACGCCCGGGAAAACATCGAACTGAACAGCGCCCCGGGGGTGCCGTTCCCAGACTTGCTGACCGCCATGATCCGACGGTACTCGGCGCTGTTGTCGAGGAACGTCTCCAGCGCCTTCCGTGCCACACCAACCGCACCCTTGTCAACCTTGAACGGAATACTGGACAACGCACCCGGGACCACACCAGGCGCGGCCTCAAGGACGTGGGCCAGCAACAGGCGGGATGCCTGTTGCGCCTTCGCCGTGTTCACAAAAATCGTCTGGTCCACACCCGGAAGGCACACCGCCGCCAGCAAACACTCCGTCACCGCCTTCGCGGCCAAACCCCGGTGGCGCACACGTCGGGCCGTGCTACTCCCTGTCGTCTTCTTGTTGTATTCCATTGAAAACGACACTGGGTTGTTGTTGTTGGATGGCACTCAGTCTGCCCCGGCACGCACACATACACACCACTCCAGCCGACGTCACTCTTATATACAGCCCGGAATGTCACATCTGCGTTCTGGACTTCACATACCCGGGGGTACTTGAAGTCTGGACTTCACATACCACTGAGTGTATATGCGGCGATATCCGACCAAAGTGTGTCACTCAGACCCATGCCATGTCCGAGTCTCTTCTCTGCGGACGCTGGGACGTCAGTGTGCTCGACAGGTACGCGTACGCCCTCGTCAAGGTTCCAGACTGGATCAGGCTCCCGTTCCCGCTTTTCGTATTCACCAAAAGCGAAATGAAGGCACTCTCCATCTCCACCGAGTGTGCATGCCTTGAACACTGGGAGCACTACTACGTTCACTCCGCCCACGACAGTGCGCGCACACTCGCCATCCGGCTCCCGCTCCGAGAGGCGAAGAACCCCGTCGCCGCCGTCGCCGCCGTCGCCGCCGTTTCTCCGCCCGGGTCGACGATCGTCGTCGACACCAACCCGGAGGCGAAGCCGACACCCACACCCGCCGTGTCGCCCGTCGTTGGACCGGTCGTCGTTCTTGGGGGGGGCAGCGGTTCCGTCGTCCCGATGCTTGCCGACGACACACTCCCAAGGTCTGCGTTCACAACCGTCGCACTTGCAGACACACTGAAAACCATTTCCCTCATGTAACCACACCGGTTGGTTGTCCCGGTGCGTGCTGGGCTTGGAGTCCAAGACACGACAACCGAATACATTCTTTCTTACTGCATTTTCTTTCTTCTTCTTCTTCTCGTCGGCGTGCTACACACCATTGCCGTCGTCGTCGATCCGGACGTCTGAGAACGGCGCCCCAAACGTGGGTGCGCCACCGTCGCGCTCGTGCTCCGCGCGGGCGTCCATCGACCGGGCGACTGACTGGGGGGACCCGTTGATAACGTCCTGGAGGTCGTACACCCGTCGTTGGGAGCTAGGCGGCGACGCAGGCCACGACATCCCGTCCATCATCCCGGCCGAATCCATATTGGTCAGCGGGTCGGCGCCGCCCTGGATCTTCGCAAGGAGGTCCATGCTCCAGGCTTCAAACAACTGAGTCAGTCGCACCCGAAGCGCCGCCTTGATCGGCATCAGTGCCAGCCTGTTGTCCATGTTGGCCACCCGAAAACACGTCACGGCGCTCTCCAAGTGTGCCTCGAAGTACAGGTCCGTCGACGACGGCGGGTCCGACAGGGGGTACCCCACGAAGTGGTGGTGGGTTGTGTCCCAGTACGTCTTCAGCGTCACGTCGGCATGGCCCGCAAGAGCAGACCGCACCACAGACGGACTGTCCACCCACGACGGGACGCCCGCTGACACACACCCGGTAATAAACTCCTCGAGCTCGTTCATCACCGCCGTCGCTGCCGCCTCACGGGTTGGCATGTCGACTGACATCACCGACAGCACCCCGTCGTCAATGTCAAACGGGTCGTCTCGGTACAGAGGAGGTACGCGTGCCGGGGCGGCAACGACGGGACGCTGGTGGCGCGTCGGCAAAACAGTCTCAAGAACCGTCTGGTCCCCCATCACGTCGGGCTCGGCGGACGACAACGCACCCGTTCTCACCACAGACCGGCGCATGGACCACGGCGTGACGGGGCGAGGGGGTGACGCACTGCCCGCGCCTGCGCCTGCACCTGCGCCTGCACCTGCACCCCTGACACGGGCTTCCAGTCGCGCGTCGTCGGCATTCATGCTCATAATGACGTTGGTCACGGCGGGCTGGAGGTTGCACGGGAACCCCATGCTTCCTTTCTCCGAGAACAGCAGCATCCGTATCCGTCTCCAGTCGTCGGCGTTCCTAGACATGAACACCTCAAAGGTTCGGAGCATGACCGCCCCAAAGTTGGTTGACCCGGACTCCGTCCCCCGCTTTCGAAGATGGATGTGGAGCACCGCCTGCACCAGGAACGGGTGTGTCTCTAGCAACCAGTTGATGAACTCCTGGACGCGGATGACGGACCGCCGAGACCGGCGCACCACCAACTTCTCGGACCCAGACGGTCCGGGTAAGACGCGGAGGCTTTGGGAGGACATGATGTCGCGCAGAGACGAATGGTTCAGGCGGCTGGGGTGGTGCATCGGCGTCCCGAGACGGGACAGCGCGTCCGAGAGACAGTGGCGCGACCCAGGCTCCAGGACGCGACCGCCGCGTCCGCCTTCCGTCCCAGGGTCAAGAAACTCAAACTCACGACGAAACGCGGCGGTTGCGCGGTCGCGTGGGGACGAAGGCTCCACACCAAGACCACGGAGAGACGAACTGCGCTCGATCGGCTGTCGACCGTTCTTCTTCTTTTGGAACAGCGCACGCCGTGATACGGGAGACGTCGGTCGCGACGGCGGCGGCGTTGCTCCAGAAGACGAAGCCCCCCCCGCGTCGTCAAAGACAGACAATGCCGATAGTGTCCGGGACACGCGGATCAACGGGGATGAGAGCATGTTCTTCTGCTTCCTAACTTTCAGTCTTGGTCCGGGACGCGGAGACGCCTCGACGGGAGACGACGGCCGTGAACTCGTCGGGGTGCCGTGGGCGCTTGACAGACGACGACTTACCGACCGAGGCGTCGTCGCACGCGCCTCTCCCGTTTCTGAGTTTACCACCACGTCGACGCCCATCACGGTGGCCTCAAGCGGGTCGTCGTCGCCCAGGCCCATGTACACCTCTCCACCGGTCCTCTTCATCAAAGACATGTGGTACGGCGGCGACAACCCGTCGCTGTCGCCGTCCCTATCGACCTGTCCCCGCCCCCCTTCGTCTTTTGGCCACTTGTGGCGCGGGGGGCGCCCGGAGGCGCTGTCATCGATTTCCGGCGAATCTTGGCGACGGAATCCGGTCATCGACGACGACGGTGGGGGCGCGCGCTGGTACGCACGCATGCGAACGGGTGTGCGTCGAAGCACGGACAGTATGTCCTCTGCCGCCTGGGCCTTGATGTCTCGATTCAGTCGGGACAGGGTGAACGCCAGGACAGACAGAGACACCGAAACGGTGGCACACATGCGGTAGATCGGCGAGTCGTGCACCGCCGTGTTCCACGCCAGCACCTCCATCGTGACAAGCACGCCGAGCGACACCCACGTCGTGGCGTAAAACCACGGCGGCATCCGGAAAAACTTGTGCGTCGCGCTCTGGTACATCCGCACCACCACCGTCACGACGATGGCGTGCGATATAATCAGCGTCGTAAACACAGACCGGGACGTGTCGGCGAGGATACACCCCTCTGCCATGTTGAACTGGATGGCTTCGTTTCTCGGGAGTGCAAAGTGGACAACCCCACCAAACCCCGCCATGCTGACAATCGGATACAGAGACGCCCACCACCACCAGCCACAACAGAACTTGCGGCGGAGGAACCGAGCACGGCGCGTCGTCGCCATGTGAGGGGGGTAGGTGGCCACTCCTCCCCCCGTCGTCAGTCCGCCCCTGCCTCTAATACCCCCCGTCGTGATGTAGTACAGCTTCAAAACACACCCGAACAACAGAGACACCGTCCCCCCGTACCCAATCACCCACGTCCCCCAAAACCCAATGACCACACAGTGGAACGGGTCCGGGATCTGGTCCGGGGACACAATCTGGTCCGGCGATAGGTGGGCGTCCCACATCGCACACCAAATCCACACAATCCCCGTCGCGACCGACAGCCGGATGTTCGTTAGGAACAGGCGGGATGTCACAGAGTGGTTGCGCCGGATGAACAGCCACACAATCACCGCCAAAAGGAAGAGTGTGGACACCAACGCCACCCCGTACGACACACTAATTTCCCAGCGCTCTGTTGGGGGCGGCAACGAGTCGAGGAACGCACGGAACCGCGCCGCGCGCTCAGGGCTAACACCCAGCGACGACGACGCTGATGGTGATGGCGACGGCGAAACGGACGCCGCCACGGACGCCGCCACAGACGCCGCCACAGACGCCGCCACGGATGGTACCGGAGTCGACGACGCCGATATCACAACCGGCCCGGACGACATCTTGGGGGGGTTTCTCTGGGTGTCTGTAGAAAACACACACGCAACTCGCATATACACGGATACTACCACCGACACACACCCTCTCCAATTGACAAAGAATGGTGCTGTGTGCGTGTTGCTTATTCCCGTCGGCGTTTCTTCGTGCCGGCCTCTTTCGGTGTGCTCGTGGCCGTCGGGGTGAAGACTTCCTTGGCCAGACGGTCGATGGCATCCCCCAGTTTGTCAAGGACCTTCTTTGCTCGGTAAAGTGTGGGTATCGACGCCACGCGGAACGCATGCTCAATCGGCAAGAAAGACGTCTTGCCTTTGAACGCGGAGCAGAACCCGGTCCATTCTTGGCTGGGCGATATGTCCGAAGCCTTGGCAAGTGCCTCCCTGTACTTCGCTGTGTTCACAATGAAGGCGTGAAAGTCGTCCCGAACCGACGACGTGTCGGTATAGGACGACACGTCGCCTGGAGGCGGACACTTGGACGTCGTCTCCTCTCCACGGAGCGCCACCACCCGGGCCATAATGCCCTCAATGTCCTCCAGAGCCCGTTCAACCACATCACACGCTTCCACTACAACCAAAACGGCGTGGTGAACGCGCTCCGCCTCCTCGGTAACCAGCGTCTCGAGAACCTTGTCCTTCCCATCCACAGTCCCAGCCTCAACGGCCAGAGCATCAATCTCTCTGACGACGGACTTTCGTAACACGTTCATGCCGACAATCGACGCGGTCTGTAAACGAAGCGCCTCGGCATCGCGTGGCGTTGCACGCTCGGCCTTTTCAATGGCGTCGGACACCCGGTGCAGCGCCTGGGCCTTCTTCTCGATGCGTTCTGCGACCAGCGCGTGCTCCTTCCTGATGGAACACATCGCCGCATCCAGTAAAGTCTTCATCTCGTTGTCCATCACCTCCGGGCTGACTGATATACATTTCATCTAACCACATGTCGTCTATACACCCAACGCGCACACCATCAGAATTTGGTACGCACATACCCACTATATGCCCCCGTCTGGGCCGCTTCTATTGTCAGACGACACCCTCCCCCCAGGTGCCACTAACGGCATGGCGCTCGTCACGGCACTGTCTCGGCGGACGATGGGCATTGAGGCCGCCGTCCAGAGAGACGCCATCGTCTGGTCCACGCCAGACGTGCGACCCACCGGTGTCACAGAAAACGTTGACACGCCCCCCGGCGTCCAAACGACGAGCGGTGAACCGCTGCTCCTGTCATGGGCAACGAAACGAACCGTGCCGGTCGTTGACCCGGCAATAGTCAAAGGGTTCACGAACGCACCCTGTATCACGGTCGAGCTCCCGCTCCCGGTGCCGTTCCTTGTGACAGGGTCCGACAAACGCCCCATGTCCACCGTGTCCACCAGGACGGCCCACTCCATGCCAAGCCTTGACGTCGACCCGCACACAGCCGCCGTTCTCTGGGCCACAGACCCCATCAGTACATGGACCACCATGCCAGAAAGCACCCGGGGAGATGATGATGATACAGCCGGAGGCGGCGACGGAGAAAGGAGCGCCTTTGTCGTTCCGTACCGCCCGCTGGACGCAATGGTCGCCAGTTCCCCCGGTGCCGCCGGGTGCCCAACCTCCAGGGCCGAGACCATGCAGGCACTCGAACGCGACGGCGTCGCCGGCGCAGTCGTCGTCAAACACACAAACGCCGCCGTTCTGCTCGACCCCCTCCAACTTCTGTGCGACGACATCGTCAACGGAAAAGAGGTCGGGATCTGGGTCACCGTCGCCATCAACACGAACGGGTCCAGGAACCAGGTCGCACAACGTGTTGACGGCAAGGACGCCGGCACGGTTCGTACACTCGCAGGAAACGTCCCGGCCGTCACCACGACCTTCTTCGTGACAAAAGACCACATCGACGCCGTCGACGTCCCCATCGGCGACACAAGGGTGCCGCCGCCATCCGCTCCGTCGCCGCCACAAACCCTCCTGGCCGATGACGATGATGACTATGACGGAAACTTCCAGTCTCCGCCTGGACTCGGCGGGGCCCCGTCGACGGCAGCAACAGAAAAGCCTGGCGGTATTGACAGCGGCTCTGGTGGCGCGTATCCCAGACCGATATCAGACGACGACGATGACGACGACGACGACGAAGACGACGACGACGACGACGACGACGGAGCAGGTGCAGGCGCAGGCGCAGGCGCAGGCGCAGGCGCAGGCGCAGGCGCAGGCGTCACTGTACCGAGGCGTCTGTTTACAGCAACAACGGGAACGGCAACAACGGGCGTGCCAACAACAACAACACCCAAAAAGACAACAACCCGTGTGTGGATCCTCAAGCTTGTTGTCGACGACAATACCTTTGTTCACGACACTGGAAGTAGTGGAGCACCACTGCCGTCGCACCGATGGGCCGCTATCGTCGGCCATGTCCCCGTCCCGTTGGCGGTGCCGGAGTTCACCGTCAGCACGCTGCCGCTCAGTGTCTTTGACGCCGCGACGGAAAGGGTTCTCACCCTCCCAGCACCCATGATGCTCAACGGAGACATACAGGACCTGCAGAGACGCATCACCTGTGCAATCGACGACGAGGAGCTGAGAACGCGCGTGCAGGCCGACGCCGGCGCCGGGCACGCAACCATCGAAGTCGCTCTCGTCCTCAGGACCGTCCTCAGGGGAGGAGCCGGGAGCCGGGTCGTGTCCAGAGTCGCCCGCATCCGAGGAAGCCACCCATTGCAAACCATCGTGATGGGCGCCGTGCTAGACATCAAGATAAACACCTCGTCCGTCTCGACAGCCGTCGGGAGGACACTTGGGATGGCAGAGGGGACGCGCAAAGCCGCAGATGCTGTCCTCGCAGCCGTTGCCGGTACCGCCTGGGTACCAAACCAGCCGGAATGGCTCCTCGTCGACCGACCAAAGCCAGCCGTTACAGGAACCCAACGGCGGGGCGCACACGGCCTCAACTTCCAGACCCTCTCTGGTACCACCACGAAGCTGTACCACGTCTTTGCGCCACACAGCGCCTCCTCCGTGGTGACACCCTTCGTCGACGCCACGGACCACAGCAAACCCGATACCAACTTGCACCACCTGTGTGACACAAAAGGCGTGCGTGTTTGGACCCCGGAGGAGGTCTCACGGTTCGACCAGTCCCTCGCCGCGCTGGAGGCACGCGACTCCACCTTCTCGCTCCCGATCGTCCGGGTGTCCTGCCCCGTTGTCGTCGATCGACAGACAAAGCCACAAGACACACAAAGCACCCGGTCGCGACGACCAGGAAGCTCCGTCATCACCCCGCACACCTTCCTCTGGCAACTCACCATCGGGACGGGGGCCAAAGAAGTCGATGCACGAAAGAGGACCGCCGACGCCACGCTGGCGCCGGCACTCCTCACCGCGGCACACGTCGTGCTCCCTAACCATGTCCTGGACTCCAAGTCGGACCTCGCCAAAGCAATGGGGCTCGTCGACCGTCGGCCGCCCACACACCCGCACTCGCTCTCCCTGTCTTTATCGGCACAAGGATCCAACGTCTTCGGCAGTGGCGGCGACGACTTTGGTTTTTTTGGAGCCGACGGCGACACCACCTTCGATGACCAAATGTTTGCCGAACTGATGGGGGAACCACCGGCACCGGTGCCGGTGCCGGTGCCGGGGCCTTCAATCGGGAACTCTATCCTGTTTGATCCCACTGCTGCGTCCCTCCTCCTCCTCGACGACGACGACGACGACGACGACGACGACGACGACTAAAGCTGCACAAGACAACCAAAGAAACATCCCCTCCTCGGGGATCGGACGACATGTATTCTAAATTGTTATAGCCACCACGCCAGTCAGTCAACTGTGACAAACACAGACGCCCTCGTCACCGTGGGTGCACGGCGGAGACGGTCCAACAACGCCTTCAACTCCGTCGCGTACTCCTCCATGTACTTCGTCGCTTCCGGCGGAACACGAGAAATGGTGGCGCGCGACGGAAGAACACCGTACGCCATCACAAACGCCAGAGACTGGCGGACCGGCGTCATGTCCTCGTCGCTCAAGATGTTAGGCGGCCGACCCAGAAGCACCCGGGGCCGCGTCCAGGCACGACCCGTGGCGGCAGCCACACGAGCGCCTTCGCCGAGAGACACAAAAGGAAGCGTCTCCGCGTACAACACGTGGCCGGCGTCGGCGGCAATCGCCACATCCACCGCCGTCATCGCCGCCGCAAGCCCACACACCGTCGTGTTCCCGTGCTGGAGCGGGGGACGGGCGATGAACCGCCGGAGGGACAGGCGGTCGGGGACCACCTGGACACCCCCACGCTGCAACCGGTACGGAATCATAGAAGGCCCCGTGTCGTAGTACCCGCCGCGCAGCCACGCCCCGTCGTGCGTCATCTCGTACCCCCGCGTCGCAAACGCCGTCACGGCCACCAGCACACGGCTGGCGCCGACTATCGTAGGGTTCCGCCACATGGCAGCCTTGCCGCTCTCGTGGGGGCTGCTGTCGTAGTACACCCACGGAGACGTCCACGACGACGCCTTCTCGTCGGTGGGAACGTCCAACCGGCTCACAAGCTGCCCGCGGGCGCCGGCGTACACCGAGTTGATCACCGACAAAACGCCCCAGTGGTTGTTCACAAACGCCGGACCCACGCCCAAATCAGGTGTCAGGCCGTACGGGTCGTCCAGGCGCAGTGTCTTCACGCCATGCGACCGACTTGTGCGTAAAACCTTCTCAGGCCCCGGTGGGGCAGCCGCTCTGGCTTGCCATCGTCGTCGCTTCTTCGTCGGGTCGGCGCCAGCGCCAGCGCCGGCGCCAGCGCCGTCGGAGTCGGTGTCAGAAGAAGCCAGATCCACCACGTTCGTCGGCGGCGGGAGTTCCACCATCGTCGACATCCGAATGGAACCCGCCGCGGGGATGGCATTCACCCCATCGCCGTACGGAACGTTCAGCAGGGCCGACACGGACGTCGGGGCGTCGCACTCCGCTCGACTCTTTCCCCCAAACACCAGTTTCCCGATCAACCGCTTCACCCTCTCCACGTAAAACTCGGCCGTGTCCGTCTCGCCCTCCGGCGTGCCGTGGACGGACCGGTGCTCTGCACGGAGAATGGCGTCCAGGATCGTCTGGGTCGTCGTCGGAGACAGCACCACCCCCGTCGTCTCCGTGCTGCTGGACACCGCGCCGGACACAGCTGCCATGAAGTCGTCGTTCTGCCACTCGTTCCCCATCACGCTGCGGGTGTTGACGCCGGACTCGACGTTCCACTCCATCGCTAGACCCGGCGACATGCCCACCGGGCGGGCCCCCGTCGTCGGGGCCTTGAACGTCGACAGAATGTCGGTGGACTTGGTTCTGCTCGCGACACACACACGGTGGAGGAGACGGGACACACGAATCGCCGCCGCCCAGGCCTCCGGCACGCTGTTCTTCACCCCCGCAACCACAGCCATCGGCTTGTGTAACGGAAAGATGGATACCCAGTCGCCCACGTCCTCCATCGGCCCGATACGCACGTCGTCTTCCTCATCGTCGCTTTCGTCCCTGAGGAGGCACACACTAACAGACATGAAAACAGGTTGTGGTAGGACTCGTGGCTGGCCGGTGTGAGACTGGGTGGGCACTGGTATATACAGTCTGGGGGTGGGCGGCACGCACATCGTCACCCATGTGCGTGCCAGACTTCACATCTCGTCGCACCTACTGCAGCACACGGCCCGACTCGTGTGCTGCCACCCTTGTGCCCAGACGTGTGGGTGTCACTCCCACAAGGTGTTCCGGGGCACAGGATGGACGGGCGACGTGCCGCCAGCACCCAAAAAAAATGTCACTGTAAATGTTGAAAAAGAAAAGAAAAACACCGCACTGGACGTCGAATACTTTCTGCTCAAAACACGAGCAAATTTTTGATGACGTGTACCTATTTTCTGCTTTGTGGCACCTATTTTCTGCACAAAAACGTCGAAAAGTATTCCGTGTCACAATACTTCGGTGCAAAAACACAGCAAGTTGGGGGGTACCCTCCATACACGGCAAATGACCACCCGATACAACAAGTTTTTGGCCCTTTTCCGTTGTCAAAAAAAGGTACCGTGGTCGTGTTTGCCCACTTTTGCGTGCCCTACCCAGTGTTTCTTGGAACCGTACGGTTTCGAGTGTACCAAACTCAGAAAAATCAAAAAATAGGTACCACGAAGCAGAAATTAGGTGCCAAAAACGGGATTCCCTGTGCAGGGGGGCGAAAAAACCATTTTCTACTGGGTACCCCCGTAAGACATCAAGATTTATTGTTTTTGGCCAAAACCGACAAAAAAGAGGTGCCACGAAGCAAAAAATAGGTACCGTGACCTGAGA
>Ga0209504_1001531_pt1 | contig 17302 bp, 13 predicted proteins | sample COGITO_mtgs_1005_FD_184791 | JGI IMG/M metagenome (GOLD analysis project Ga0209504, IMG submission 184791) | Pelagic marine microbial communities from North Sea - COGITO_mtgs_100511 (SPAdes) (version 2) | ecosystem: Environmental > Aquatic > Marine > Epipelagic ...
CAGCAACAACGCCGAACCCGTGCGCTGCATGACGTAATCGCACAGCGCGCCGTCGAAGCGTTCGAACAGGCCACTGCAGAGTAAAAATTCACGCAGGTCCGGCGGCAACTGGCGCAGCACCACATGGCCAAAATAATCGACGATTTCCGGCTGGCTGCCGTCAAATCGCTCCAGCGCCTGGGTGCCGAAGCGGGCATACGCGAGTAAGGCAATCTTCACCCCAGCCACCCAACCTTCGGTCATACCCAGCAGACTGCCCACGTAGGCATCACTCAGGGCATGCCCGCCCAGGTGCGCGTTAAGTTGCTGCACCTGGGCGGGCGACAGGCGTAGATCGTGCTGATCAATACACAGCAGGCGATTTTCCAGCTTGAGCTGGCTCAAGGAAAAACCTGGGTGATTCCGGCTAGCCAGAATCAGTCGCACATTGGCCGGCAACTGCTCCAGCAGGCTGGTTATCACCTCAAGAATGCTCGGGCAATCGATCCACTGAAAGTCGTCCAGCACGATAAACAGGGGTTGCTCGATACGCGCCAAGGCATCGCTGAGCAGATCACCGAGCAGCTGCGGCGACAGGCCAGTAGCCACCGCTAGCGGGTTGAACCAGGACGTATCAAAGTCACCCACCTGGGCACGAATGATCTCAGCCAAGCGCCGGAAAAAACACAACGGATCGTTGTCGCGCGCTTGCAGCGGATAATGCACCACCGCCGCCTCGCACCGAGCGCGCCAGTGTTGCAGCAGTGTCGACTTTCCCGAGCCGGCCGGGGCCAGCACTAAGGTCAGGGCAAAGCGCTCACTGCGCGCCAGGAGTTGCAAAAGACTTTCACGCTGCACACCAGTGGCCAGCGCCGCCAAAGGCTGTGGATGATCCATACGCAGGCACCCTTGTCAGGCGTCGATTTATTATTTTCACGCTGTCAGGCGCAGCGCTTGGCGGTGGATGCTAGCGTCCGCGCGCCCACAAACCTTGAAACGGATCATGTTTCTTGCCCCCCTAATCAAAGGTTTGCCCACAGCCAGGCGCACCTAAGGATAAAGCGAGGAAATAGACGACACGTTGGGGAGAAATGAAGCAGCCTGGCGGGCCGTTAAAGACCCGCCAGGTGAGGCGCAAGGCTTAGAGCGCTGCCAGACCGCGGGCCAGGTCCGCCTGCAAATCGGCCAGGTCTTCCAGGCCAACCGCCACACGGATCAAATTGTCGCGAATACCGGCATTGGCCCGCTCAGCAGGGCTCAAACGGCCATGGGAGGTGGTCGCCGGATGGGCGATGGTGGTTTTGGTGTCGCCGAGGTTGGTGGTGATGGAAATCACCCGCGTGGCATCAATAAAGCGCCACGCGGCTTCTTTGCCGCCTTTGACCTCGAAGCTGACCACTGCGCCGAATGCACTCTGTTGCCGCTTGGCCAACTCATGCTGCGGGTGGCTGGGTAAACCGGCGTAATGCACGCGCTCGATGCCCGACTGCTGCTCCAGCCACTGCGCCAACTGCAACGAGCTGCTGCAATGCGCCTGCATGCGAATGCGCAGGGTTTCTAAACCTTTGAGGAAAATCCACGCATTAAACGGACTCAGCGTCGGCCCAGCGGTGCGCAGAAAACCCACCACTTCTTTCATCAATTCGGCCTTGCCCGCCACGACGCCGCCCATGCTGCGGCCCTGGCCGTCGATGTACTTGGTCGCCGAGTGCATAACAATATCGGCGCCCATTTTCAGCGGTTGCTGCAACGCCGGCGTACAGAAGCAGTTATCCACCGCCAGCAATGCACCCTTGCTGTGAGCGATGTCCGCCAAGGCAGCAATATCCACCAGCTCGGCTAGTGGGTTGGACGGCGACTCGACAAACAGCAGCTTGGTGTTGGCTTTGAATGCAGCGGCCCAGCCGTCGAGATCCGCCAGCGGCACATAATCGACTTCAACACCGAAACGTTTGAGGTACTTTTCAAACAGGCTGATGGTTGAACCAAATACGCTGCGTGACACCAACACATGGTCGCCTGCGCTGCACAGGCTCATGACCATGGCCAGAATGGCTGACATACCCGATGAAGTCGCGACCGCCTGTTCGGCACCTTCCAAGGCCGCGATGCGCTCCTCAAAGGCACGCACAGTCGGGTTGGTGTAACGCGAGTAAACGTTGCCCGGCACCTCGCCAGCAAAGCGTGCAGCCGCATCGGCTGCGGTGCGAAATACATAGCTGGAGGTCGGATAGATCGCCTCACTGTGCTCGCCTTCCGGTGAACGGTGCTGACCAGCGCGCACCGCCAGGGTGTCAAAACCGACGCCGTCGAGATCGCTGTCCAGACGTCCGGCTTGCCATTCAATCGTCATTGCCAATCCCCTCAACCAGCCCGCCGTAACGGGCTGTGCGCAACTTAGTTGTTGTACAGGTCGATAATCGCACTGACCGCCTGGGATTTGACCTTCGAGAGGTCATTACGCGCCTGCTCGATCTTGTTCAGGTAAGCCTCGTCGACATCGCCGGTGACGTACTTGCCATCAAACACCGCGCAGTCGAAGTTATCGATCTTGATCTTCTTGCTACCACTGACCGCTTCGATGAGATCCGACAGGTCCTGGTAGACCAGCCAGTCGGCACCGATCAGCTCGCAGACTTCCTCGGTGGTGCGGCCGTGAGCGATCAGCTCATGGGCGCTGGGCATGTCGATACCGTACACGTTCGGGTAACGCACGGCTGGCGCGGCCGAGCAGAAATACACGTTCTTCGCCCCCGCCTCACGGGCCATCTGAATGATCTGCTTACAGGTGGTGCCACGCACAATGGAGTCGTCCACCAGCATCACGTTCTTGCCGCGGAACTCCAGCTCGATGGCGTTGAGCTTCTGGCGTACGGATTTCTTGCGTGCTGCCTGGCCCGGCATGATGAACGTACGGCCGATGTAGCGATTCTTGACGAAGCCTTCGCGGAACTTCACACCCAGGTGATTGGCCAGCTCCAGCGCTGCCGTACGGCTGGTATCTGGAATTGGGATGACCACATCGATGTCATGCTCCGGGCGTTCACGCAGGATCTTATCGGCGAGCTTCTCGCCCATGCGCAGGCGCGCCTTGTACACCGAAATGCCATCCATGATCGAATCCGGGCGCGCCAGATAGACATGCTCGAAGATGCACGGTGCGTACTTAGGGTTGCTCGCGCACTGGCGGGTGTAGAGCTTGCCGTCTTCGGTGATGTACACCGCTTCGCCTGGAGCCAGGTCACGAATCAGGGTGAAACCGAGCACGTCCAGAGACACGCTTTCCGAGGCGATCATGTATTCCACGCCTTCGTCGGTATGACGCTGACCGAAGACGATCGGCCGGATGCCATTAGGATCGCGGAAGCCGACAATGCCGTAACCGGTGATCATCGCCACCACCGCATAACCACCCACGCAACGCTCGTGCACGTCCGTCACGGCGGCGAATACATCTTCCTCGGTCGGCTGCAATTTGCCGCGCTGCGCCAATTCGTGGGCAAACACGTTGAGCAGCACTTCCGAATCTGAGTTGGTGTTGACGTGGCGCAGGTCTGATTCGTAGATCTCCTTGGCCAGCTGCTCGACGTTGGTCAAGTTGCCGTTGTGCGCCAGGGTGATGCCGTAAGGCGAGTTGACATAGAACGGCTGCGCTTCAGCCGAGCTGGAGCTTCCCGCTGTTGGGTAGCGCACGTGGCCAATACCCATATGGCCGACCAGGCGCTGCATGTGACGCTGCTGAAAGACGTCACGGACCAGGCCGTTGTCTTTGCGCAGGAACAAGCGGCCATCATGGCTGGTGACAATACCGGCAGCATCCTGGCCGCGGTGCTGGAGGACGGTCAGCCCGTCATACAGCGCCTGATTGACGTTCGATTTACCGACGATACCGACAATGCCGCACATGTGACGCAACCCCTACGCAATGGAACGAGATAATTCTGTATGCACTACGGCAGTTTAGGCTGCAGCAGCGCCTCTTTGAACGGTAATTCCGCCGGCGCGCTTATGCCGCTGGCAAGCCACTCACTGGACAGCCCGAGGATCAGATTTTTCGACCAATCGGCAACCATTAGAAAATGCGGCAGTAGAGCTGACTGTTGCCACCAGCTGTCTTGCTGAACCGGGGCCAGGCTGATGAGCCCAACCAGCACCACAACCAACAGGCCTCCGCGCGCCGCGCCGAAGACCATGCCAAGGAAACGATCAGTACCCGACAGCCCGGTAACGCGGATCAACTCACCAATCAGGTAATTGATCAAGGCACCGACCAATAGCGTGATTACAAACAGAATCGCGCAACCTGCAATGACGCGCGCCGAGGGCGTTTCGATAAAACCCACCAAGTGCTGCGACAGGGCACCGCCAAACATCCAGGCGACCACGCCAGCAATGATCCATGTAAGCAGGGATAGGGCTTCCTTGACGAAGCCACGGCTCAGACTGATCAGACTTGAAACGGCGACAACGGCGATAATCGCCCAATCGACCCAGGTGAATGCCACGATGCAGGTTACCGACGAGAAAGGCGCTGCATTTTAGCAGAGCACCTGTGCAGGGCGTAAGCAAAGGATTCGCCAACCGCTGAAATGCCTGACCTACCCGGTTGAAGATCAGGCTTGGCCTGGCTGCGCAGCCAGACGATTAGCCGGCCTCAGGTTGAAAGCGCACCACAAAACCGTTGAGTTTGTGCTGACGATTGAGCTGATCACGTAAACGATCAGCCTCGGCACGCTCAATCAACGGCCCGACAAACACCCGATTCATGCCATCAACACTGCGGATGTAGGCGTTATAGCCCTGCGTGCGCAATGTTTTTTGCAGCTTTTGCGCCCCATCACCACTGGACAAGCTCGCCAGCTGCACCGACCAACTGATCGGTAGGCTGTTGGCATCCAGTCTACTAGGGGTTGCTGGTGGCGCGACTGGAGCCGCCGGTACAGGCGCTACAGCTGGCGTTTCCACTGCGGCCGTTTCGATCGATTCCAGTGGCTGCACAGCGTCAGCCTCAACCGGCTCGTCCGGCAGCAATTGTGGCTCTGGAACCACCACAGGTTGCAGCTCGATATCCGGCATCTCAGGCGCTACTGGCATCGCGGGGGCATCAACCTGAACCCGCTGCGACTCATCTTCACGCGAGAGCAGCATGGGCAGAAAAATGACCGCCAGCGCCAACAACACCAACGCACCGACCATGCGCTGCTTCAACCCTTTATCCAGCAAAGCCATCCTGCACGCCCTCATTGGCTTGACGGGCCAGCCAATCCAGGGCCTCGGCCACGCAATAGAAAGATCCAAACAACAGCACTTCATCCCCATCCGAAGCCTGCTCACACTGCGCTTCAAGCGCCGCTTGTACCGTGTCATGGGCTGTTACGTGCGCCCCACAGTGGTGTAAGTGCGCCTGCAACTCGGCTGCTGTACGGGTACGACTGGTTGGCAATGTCGTCACAGCCCAGCAGTCCACTTCACCGAGCAAGGGTGTCACCACGCCAGGCAGATCCTTGTCAGCAAGCATACCGAACACCGCCAGACGCTTGCCTGGCAGCGCACGACTGGCCAGACGCTGCGCGAGATACTCAGCTGCATGGGGATTATGCCCAACATCGAGCAGCAGCGTGAGTGACTTGCCCCGCCATTTAAATTTTCTGCGGTCTAGGCGCCCAATCATCCGGGTCTGCTGCAATGCCTGCGTGATCGCCTCAGGCTGCCAAGGCAACTGCATGACGGCATAAGCCTGCAAGGCCAAAGCTGCATTTTCCATGGGCAAGTCGAGCAGGGGTAACTGCGCCAAGCGCAATACGCCCCCCTGACAATCAAGACCGTACCAAGACCAGTCCTGCGCAGTAATGCTCAGGTCGTAGTCGCGGCCTCGTAGAAAAAACGGGGCATCCAGCAACGCCACTCGATCAAGTAGTGGCTGCGGCGGCTCCAGATCACCACACAAGGCAGGCTTGCCCTCGCGGAAGATTCCCGCTTTCTCGAATGCGACCGACTCACGGCTATCGCCTAACCAGTCAACATGGTCAATACCGATGCTGGTAACCACAGAAACGTCAGCATCCAGCAAGTTCACCGCATCCAGCCGACCACCCAGGCCGACCTCTAGCACCAGCGCATCCAAACCCGCCTGCTGAAACAGCCAAAACGCCGCCAGGGTACCCATTTCGAAATAGGTTAACGAGGTTTCACCGCGGGCAGCCTCGACCACGGCGAAGGCTTCACAGAGCATGGCATCAGTGGCTTCAACGCCAGCGATCTGCACCCGCTCGTTGTAACGCAACAGGTGTGGTGAGCTGTAAACACCAACCTTGAGCCCCTGCCCTTGCAGCAGTGAGGCCATAAAAGCACAAGTCGAACCCTTACCATTGGTCCCGGTGACTGTAATCACCCGTGGCGCCAGTTTAGTAAGACCAAGGCGCTGCAACACTACTCGGGAACGCTCCAAGCCCATATCAATGGCACTGGGATGCAGCTGCTCCAGATAGCTCAGCCAATCGGTAAGGGTGCGCTCGGTCATGCAGTAGCCGGCAATGCTACAGGCGATGGCAGCCCCATCAACTGCGCCAACAAGCGCGCTAGGCGCGGACGCAGCTCAGCACGATGAACGATCAAGTCGATGGCGCCATGCTCCAGCAGGAACTCGCTGCGCTGAAAACCTTCCGGCAGCTTCTCGCGCACGGTCTGCTCAATCACACGCGGGCCTGCAAAGCCGATCAGCGCACGGGGCTCGGCGACAATCACATCACCTAGCATAGCCAAGCTGGCAGACACGCCGCCGTACACGGGGTCGGTCAATACCGAGATAAACGGAATACCTTCTTCACGCAAACGCGCCAGCACGGCCGAAGTTTTGGCCATCTGCATCAGCGAGATCAGCGCTTCCTGCATACGCGCACCGCCAGATGCGGCGAAACATACCAACGGGCAACGCTGCTCCAGCGCCGCATTGGCAGCGCGAACAAAGCGCTCACCAACGATCGCCCCCATCGAGCCACCCATAAAGGAGAACTCGAAGGCGCAGGTCACTATCGGCATGCCTTCCAACATGCCACGCATGGCAATCAGGGCATCCTTCTCGCCGGTCTGTTTCTGCGCACCGGCGAGACGATCTTTGTATTTTTTGCTGTCGCGAAACTTCAGGCGGTCAACAGGTTCCAGTTCGGCACCCAGCTCTTCGCGCCCTTCTGCATCCAGAAAAATATCCAACCGCGCACGCGCATCAATACGCATGTGGTGATTGCACTTGGGGCAAACATCCAGGGTTTTGCCTAACTCAGGTTTGTACAGTACCGAGTCGCAGGACGGACACTTATGCCAAAGGCCTTCAGGCACCGAACTCTTCTTGACCTCGGAACGCATGATCGAGGGGATCAGTTTGTCTACCAACCAGTTGCTCATGCTATCGACTCTCCAAAGCTGTTAACCGGGCATGCTGCGCTGTATGCGACCTGCATTAACCGGGGGAATTCATGAGTGCGGCCGTTTCAGGGACCGGTGCATAGCCATGACGACGTCACGTTCACACCCGCCGCCCTCGAACGACCGCCTGCAGCGTTTAAACAAACTGCAACAGGGGTATGGACGGCCAAGTCTGTAGCGCCGTCACATCAACACTGCATGCCTTAAGCAGCCCTTACCGCCTGCATAAACGCGCGAATCTTCTGCGCGTCCTTGATGCCCTTGGCTGCTTCAACGCCACCACTGACATCAACCGCGTAAGGTCGCACCCGAGCGATAGCCTGCGCAACGTTCTCAGCCGTCAAACCACCCGCCAGGATAATCGGTTTACTCAAGCCTTCAGGCACCAGCGCCCAATCGAACGCCTCACCCGTCCCACCCGGAATACCTGGCACATAGGTATCCAGCAGCACGCCACTGGCATTTTTGTAGAGCACAACCTGCGCAGCGATGTCATCGCCCGGTTTTACCCGCAGCGCTTTGATATAGGGGCGGTGGTAGCCCTCACAGTTTTCCGGGCTCTCATCGCCATGAAATTGCAGCAGATCAAGCGGCACCGCATCGAGAATCTCACCCAGCTCGCAGCGGCTGGCATCGACAAACAGGCCCACCGTGGTCACAAAAGGCGGCATGGCGTTAATGATCGAACGGGCCTGTTGCACCGTGACTGCGCGCGGACTCTTGGCGTAAAACACCAAGCCAATAGCATCCGCACCGGCCTCAACAGCCGCCAATGCGTCCTCTACGCGGGTAATGCCGCAAATCTTGCTGCGAACGACTGACAACAGGATGACCTCAGTTAATTCAGTAAAGCTGGATGCTAACAAAATAGCCTTTCAAGCGTCAGCCGCCACATCCGGCAAGCCCGAGAGAAAGTGCGGGCCAAGATAACGCTTGGGCAGGTCGAATTCATCGGGGTAATCGACCTGCACCAGATACAAACCATAGGGATGTGCAGTCACACCGCCGGTACGTCGCACGCGGGTTTCCAGCACCTCTTGCGCCCACTCCACCGGCCGCTCACCCGCACCAATGGTCATCAGCACGCCGGCAAGGTTACGCACCATGTGATGCAGGAAAGCATTGGCGCGGATATCCAACACAATAAATCGCCCATGCTGCAGCAACTCTAGGTGATGGACGGTTTTGATCGGTGACTTGGCCTGGCACTGACGCGCCCGGAACGCACTGAAATCATGGGTACCGATAAATGCTTTGGCCGCCTCGCGCATGCGCTCGACATCCAACGGCCGGTGGTTCCAGGTCACTTCCTCGGCCATATGCGCCGGGCGAATCTGGTCGTTATAGATCACGTACCGATAGCGCCGCGCCTGAGCGCAGAAGCGCGCATCAAAGTGCGCCGGCATCGACTTGGCCCAGGTCACGCTGATATCACCGGGCAGGTTCATATTCGCCCCCATGACCCAGGCATGCATGGAGCGCTCGACCGGCGTATTGAAATGCACCACCTGGGCACTGGCATGCACCAGCGCATCGGTACGCCCTGCGCAACTCAGGGTTACGGGGACGCCGCCGGCGACTTTCGCCAAGGCTTTTTCCAGCGACTCTTGAATGGTAGGCACACCGGCACGCTGACGCTGAAAACCGCGATAGCGCGAACCTTTGTACTCAACCCCCAGGGCTATCTTGAAAACGCCAACGGCAGCCGAAGCGGCTGCCGTTGTAGTAAGACCATCAGACATGTATCAGACCAATTTAGCGATCAGCTCACGGGCTTCTTGTTGCTGACCTTCATTACCTTCGGTGACGACTTCATCGAGAATATCGCGAGCGCCTTCGGTATCGCCCATATCGATATAGGCACGGGCCAGATCAAGCTTGGTAGCCGTCTCATCGGTACCCGACAGGAAGTCGAAGTCATCATCATTGTCCAATGCGGCGCTGGACGCAGGGTTTACCGGAGCGGCTAGCTCGCTCGGCTCATCCATCGACAGCATGTCCAGCTCAGCACTGACTTCATCCAGTTGAGCAGCGAAGCTATCACTCGATGGCTGCGCAGGCGCTTCATCATTTAGGGCCAGGTCGAAATCAGCAGACAGATCAAAATCACCATCTGCTTGTTCATCCAGCGCATTAACTTCTGGCTCGGCTGCTACCGGAGCGGCACGAGGCTCATCATCCAGGCTGAGCAAGAAATCATCTTCAGCAGCCGTAGCCGCTGGTGCCGGCGAATCGAGATCCAAACTGAAATCAGCCAGATCACCACTTAAATCCAGATCGTTATCGCTGCTCTCAGCAAGACTCAGGTCGAAACCCAAGTCATCATCTTTGCCATCGGCCTCTTCGATCGGCGAGCTGAAATCCAGATCGCTATCGAGCGACAGACTGTCCAGATCATCCAGAGAAGCATCGCTGCTAGCAGCCTGCAGATCACGATCCAGCTCGGATTCGAGATCATCCAAGCTCAGGTCGAATGCATCATCCTGCTCATCTGCGGCCACGGCTGGGCTCGGCTCGTCCAGCGCCAAATCATCCAAGCTGAAGCTATCAAAGCTATCTTCGGTAGCCGCTGCAGCTAAACCTGCACTGGCCGCAACAGCCATGGCCGGATAGCGAGCCTTGATTTGATCAAGCTCGGCGGCACTGCCGCCAATCTCACGTAATTCATTATCCTGACGAGTGAAACCATTCCGATCGCCCATCTCGGCATAGACTTCCATCAGCTTCAAACGTAGATCGCTACGCTGCGGCTCGTCATTGATGGCCCCCTGCAGCAACTCAGCAGCTTGAGGGAAGCGGCCATAAGCAATGTAGATATCTGCCTCGCCCAACGCATCACCGGTTTGTGCAGTGACACGCTCTTCATTCGGCATATCGGTTTGCTGACCATCTAGGTCATCAGCCACGCCAGCAAAGCTGTCATCAGGCAGATCGAAGCCCCCACCCAAATCGGAAGAGTCGCTATCGGCGGCCATACTTTCCTGCAACTCTGCTTCTTTCAGCGCATTGCGGCGCGACAGCATCATCAGCGCAACCAGCAACAGCAACAGCGCCCCACCACCGGCGGCACCCAACAGCATCGGATTGGCCATCAAGTCATCAAGCGTGCTGCTTTCAGCTTGTGGCTCGGCAACCACTGGCGCCTCAACAACCGGCGCGACGGGCGCTACCGGAGCTGGCTCAGGCGCTGCAACCGGGGCAGGTTCCTGCGCAACAGGTGCGACAGCTTCAGGCTGTACGGCTGGCTCTTCGCTGTAATTAAAATCAGTTTCACCTGTGGCCGCAGGCTCAGCTGGTACCGCTGGAGCTGGTTCTACAACCGGTGCTGGTGGCGTAACCCCCTGGGCAGGCTCAGCCGGTGACTCTACGGCAACCGGACTCTCAGAAGGTGCAGCGGCTGATACCGGCGCTTTGCTTTGTGCGGCCAGATCGGCCTGCAGCTTAGCCATCTGATCGTCTTTCAGCTGAATCAGGCGCTGTAATTTGTCGAGCTGGCTTTGCAGGTCGCCCATGCGGCCTTTCAACTCGTCATTTTCGCGACGGCTGGAGTCCAGGCTTTCCTGAGTCACGGCGAGCTTGTTAGTCAGCGCTTTGCTGTCGGCAGCACCTTTATCACTGCCAGCAGTGGCTTTACCGCTGTCAGCGGCAACCAGCTTCAAGCTATCGCCGGTTTCGACCTTGGCCGGAGCAGCGGCAGCGCTTGTACGCTTAGTCGCATCCAACTGACGGGCACTGGCAGCGACGCTGCGACCTTCACGCCACGCCGCATTTTGCTCAGCAACTTGAGCGATCGCTTCACCTTGGGAACGGCTCTTAACCTGCTGCTCATCAGGCAGGCGCAGAACCTGACCGTTCTTCAAGCGGTTGATATTGCCGCCAATGAAGGCATCCGGATTCAGATCCTGAATCGCCAGCATGGCCTGGTGTACGCTGCCGCCTGCACTCGCACGCTGGGCAATTTCCCAGAGCGTATCGTTGGCAGTGGTTTTGTATTCATTGCCTTGCAGCGGCTTGGCTGCTGGGGCAGACGGTGCGACTGGTGCAGTAGGCGCGGCCGGGGAAGAAACTGGCTTAGTCGCCGCAGGCGCTGGACGAGGAGCAGGCGCTTGTACACGCGGCGCAGGAGCTGATGCGGCTACAGGTAACTGCGCGGCAGCAGGCGTAACGCTCTGCGGGGTATAAAGCGGCGGATCAAGCAGCAGGGTGTATTCACGCAGCAAACGACCATTAGGCCATAGCACTTCCACCAGGAAGTTCAGATACGGCTCACGCATGGGTTTGTTGGAGGTGACCCGAATGACGCTTTTACCATTAGGTTTGAGCACCGGCGTGAATTTTAGATCCGTCAGAAAATACTGACGGTCTACGCCGGCCTTATTGAATGCTTCCGGGGTCGCCAAGGTCGGTATAACTTCATTGGAAGCCAGGTCACGCACCTCCAGCAACTCAATTTCAGCGACCAGCGGCTGATTGAGCGCCGACTGCAGAGTCACCTCACCCAGCCCCAGCGCGTGCGCCATACCGGATGACAGCGATGAAGCCGCTGCGATTGCCAGCACCAGTTTGCGAACCCGAACCATAGCGATATCCCTTGTTTTATCTTTTTTTCTCGACCAGCGAGAGGATCTTGAAAATTGCTGCCTGCTCCGTCCGAAGACGCAACCCCATCCAGCAATCAACTCAGCCAGTATTGCCAAGCTCGAAAGATTCTTCAAATTTCTAGGTAAGTATCTTTTACAGATAGTGTTTTATCAACAACTCGGCTAATTGCACAGCATTTAGCGCCGCGCCTTTTCGCACATTATCAGACGCAATCCACAAATTGAGTTCAGCTGGATCATCCAGACCGGCACGTACCCGACCAACATAGACCACATCCTGACCAACGGCATCGCCCACTGCAGTCGGATAATCATCCAACTCCACCCACTCCAAAGCGGGCGCGGCGTCCAGACTGGCATAGACCTGCTCAAGCTCAATCGCCGAAGCGGCTTGCAGCGAAACGCTCAGACTGTCGCCAAAAAAAACCGGGACCTGAATACAAGTCACCGCAACCTGCAAATCGGGTAATGCCAACAGTTCCTTGAGTTCGCTGGCGATCTGCCGTTCCAGCGCAGCGTGCCCCGCACTGTCTGTCGGCTCGACTTGCGCCAGCAGGTTGAAGGCCATTTGACGATCAAACAACTGCGGTTCGAGTGCGCGACCATTGAGCAATTCAGCGGTTTGCCGCGCCAACTCGGACACCCCTTCGCGACCGCGACTGGACACCGCCAAACAGGCCGTCACAGTCACCCGCTGAATAGCCAGCTGTGCCGGCAACGCAGCCAATACGGCGGCCAACGCAATACCTGGGGCACTTGGACTGGTCAACAGATAAGGCGCTTGCAACCTCTCCAGCGCCTCAGGGTTGACCTCAGGAATCACCCGCGGTGCTTGCGCAGCGGGTAAGCCACTGGCCAGGTCAATCACCGCACAACCTGCCGCCGCAGCCTGGTCCGCATATTTTTGCGTCACTTTGCTGCCAGCCGCCAAGAACACCAGACGCACGTTGGTAAAGTCGAAGGTTTCTACATCGCGTACACGCAGGTTCTTGCCTTTGAAGGACAAGGAGCGACCTGCCGACTCACCACTGGCCACCAGATGCAGGTTGGCCACGGGAAATTCGCGCTCTTCCAACAGCTGCACCAAGGCTTCGCCAACGCTACCGGTGGCGCCGATTACGGCAATATCGAAGGTACGGATCATAACCAGGCTTCAGGTGAAATAAGCCCCGCACTGTATAGCCGAGCCTGCCAAATGCAAAGGAGCGGGCGACTAAGCATTCGATTTAACTAGCAACCCGCCCCTCGTTTTACTGCGCTAAAACGCCTCAGTGCGGCGTCATTAACGCTCCAGCAGAATCCGCAGCATACGCCGCAACGGCTCGGCCGCGCCCCACAACAACTGATCGCCAACGGTGAACGCGCCCAGGTACTGCGAGCCCATATTGAGCTTGCGCAGACGCCCCACCGGTACACTCAAGGTGCCAGTCACAGCAGTCGGCCCCAGCTCGCGGATACTCGCTTCACGCTGATTCGGCACCAACTTGACCCAAGGGTTGTGCTGGCTGATCAGGCCTTCAATGTCCGACAGCGGCACATCTTTGTTCAGCTTGATGGTCAGCGCCTGGCTGTGGCAACGCATGGCGCCGATACGCACGCACAAGCCGTCAACCGGGATCGGGTTTTTGAAGCGACCGAGAATCTTGTTGGTCTCCGCCTGAGCCTTCCACTCTTCACGGCTCTGACCGTTGGGCAGTTCCTTGTCGATATAGGGGATCAGGCTGCCGGCCAGCGGCACGCCGAAATTGTCCACCGGGAAGGACTCGCCGCGCATGGCCTCGGCCACCTTGCGGTCAATATCCAGAATGGCACTGGCGGGGTCGGCCAGCTCGTCGGCCACCGCGCCATTGATCGCGCCCATCTGCTTGATCAGCTCACGCATATTCTGCGCGCCAGCGCCGCTGGCGGCCTGATAGGTCATGGCGCTCATCCATTCGACCAGGCCGGCTTCATACAGGCCACCCAGGGCCATCAGCATCAGGCTGACGGTGCAGTTGCCGCCGATATAGTTCTTGCCGCCAGCATCCAGAGCCTGGTCGATGACCTTGCGGTTGACCGGGTCCAGCACTATCACCGAATCGTCATTCATACGCAGCGAGGAGGCCGCATCGATCCAGTAGCCCTGCCAGCCGGCTTCGCGCAGCTTGGGGAAGACCTCGTTGGTGTAGTCGCCACCCTGGCAGGTGAGGATTACGTCGAGGCTTTTCAGCTCATCGATGCTGTAAGCATCTTTCAGCGGGGCGATGTCCTTGCCAATGGCAGGACCCTGGCCGCCGACATTGGAGGTGGTGAAGAACACGGGCTCGATCAAGTCGAAATCCTGCTCTTCCAGCATGCGCTGCATCAGCACGGAACCGACCATGCCACGCCAACCGACTAGACCTACACGTTTCATAACCACTACACCTATATAAGCTGACCGTCGGAACCGTCCGGCGGGCCAGGAAGATTACCAGGCTGCTGAAAAACTACCTACGTTGCCATCACTGCGTTAAAAACAGGCTCAAATGCTCATTTACAGCTCGTAAACTCCGCTTTTCGCCTGTTTTTGCCTTGTGCTGGCTGCCTCGCCAACGTTTTCAGCGGCCTGTTACAGACTACGCAACGCCTCGACTACCGCATCACCCATTGCTGCCGTACCGACCTTGGTCGTGCCGGCGCTATGGATATCACCGGTGCGCAGGCCCTGATCCAGCACCTTGCTCACGGCCAGTTCGATGGCATCGGCGGCAACCGTCTGGTTGAAGCTGTAACGCAGCATCATCGACACCGACAGAATGGTCGCCAACGGGTTGGCAATGCCCTGCCCGGCGATGTCCGGCGCGCTGCCGTGGCACGGCTCGTACATGCCTTTATTGTTGGCATCCAAGGAGGCGGACGGCAGCATGCCGATGGAACCGGTGAGCATGGAAGCTTCATCCGACAGAATGTCGCCAAACATGTTGTCGGTGACCATTACATCGAACTGCTTGGGCGCACGCACCAGCTGCATCGCAGCGTTATCGACGTACATATGGCTGAGTTCGACGTCTGGGTAGTCCTTGGCCACTTCAATCACCACGGCGCGCCAAAGTTGGCTGGAGGCCAGTACGTTGGCTTTATCTACCGAGCAGAGCTTCTTGCCGCGCACGCGGGCCATGTCGAAACCAACACGGGCGATACGGCGGATTTCACTCTCGCTGTACGGCAGGGTGTCGTAGGCCATGCGCTCGCCGTTTTCCAGCACCTTGCTCTCACGCGGGCTGCCGAAGTAGATACCGCCGGTCAGTTCACGCACGATAAGGATGTCCAGGCCAGCGACGATTTCGCGCTTAAGGCTGGAGGCATCGGCCAGTTGTGGATAGAGAATTGCCGGGCGCAGGTTGCCGAACAGGCCCAGTTGCGAACGAATCTTCAACAGGCCGCGTTCTGGGCGAATGGCCGGATCAATCGCGTCCCATTTCGGGCCGCCTACGGCACCGAGCAGAATGGCATCGGCAGCCTGAGCGCGGGCCAGGGTTTCGTCGGCCAACGGCACGCCGTAACGGTCGATGGCCGCGCCACCGAGGTCATCGAAGCTCAGCTCAAAACCCAAGTTGTACTTGTCGTTGGCCAGGTTCAGCACCTTGACCGCTTCGGCCATGATTTCCGGGCCGATACCGTCACCGGGGAGAATCAGAATCTGCTTGCTCATCACATCTCTCAAATTTTCGGAGGGTGGATCGGGACGCGTAGTTGACGCTGTTTTCATCCACCGAAACTAAGCAAGGTGGATGAATAAAACGTCATCCACCCTAGCCTCATGTATTACTTGATTGCGCCGAACAGCCAAGGGCTGCGCTGCTGATAAATCGTTTCAAAGGTTTTGATCGCATCACTGTCCTGCAGGGTCAGGCCGATATCGTCCAACCCATTGAGCAGGCAGTGCTTACGGAACGCATCAACCTCGAAGCTGTACTGCACGCCATCGGCACGGGTCACGGTTTGCGCAGCCAGGTCGACAGTCAGCTGGTAGCCAACAGTGGCTTCGGCCTGCTGGAACAGTGCGTCGACTTCGTCTTCCTTAAGGATGATCGGCAACAGACCGTTCTTGAAGCTGTTGTTGTAGAAAATATCGGCAAAGCTCGTGGCTATGATGGCGCGAAAACCGTATTCCTCAAGCGCCCAAGGCGCATGTTCACGAGATGAGCCGCAACCGAAGTTCTCCCGCGCCAGCAGCACGCTGGCACCCTGATAACGCGGGAAGTTCAGCACGAACTCCTGGTTCACCGGGCGCTTGGAGTTGTCCTGATTGGGCTGGCCAATATCGTGATAACGCCACTCATCGAACAGATTCGGGCCGAAGCCTGAGCGCTTGATCGACTTCAAGAACTGCTTAGGGATGATCTGGTCGGTGTCGACGTTGGCGCGATCCAAGGGAGCGACCAGGCCGGTATGTTGAGTAAAAGCTTTCATAGTCGAGTCCTCAGGCCTGGATCAATTCACGCACATCGATAAAACGGCCGGTCACGGCGGCCGCGGCAGCCATAGCTGGGCTGACCAGATGGGTACGCCCACCAGCGCCCTGACGGCCTTCGAAGTTACGGTTGGAAGTGGAGGCGCAATGCTCGCCGCTGCCGAGTTTGTCCGGGTTCATCGCCAGGCACATGGAGCAGCCCGGCTCACGCCATTCAAAACCGGCTTCGATAAATATTTTGTCCAACCCTTCAGACTCGGCTTGAGCTTTAACCAGCCCGGAGCCCGGCACCACCATGGCTTGCTTGATGGTCGCGGCCACTTTTCGGCCTTTGGCCACTTCAGCAGCAGCACGCAGGTCTTCGATGCGCGAGTTGGTGCAGGAACCGATAAACACGCGATCAAGCTGGATATCAGTGATCGCCTGATTAGCCTGCAGGCCCATGTACTTCAAGGCACGAATGATCGAGTCTTTCTTCACCGGGTCGTTTTCAACCGCCGGGTCCGGCACATTCTGATCGACGGCCAAGACCATTTCTGGCGACGTGCCCCAGCTAACCTGCGGTTTGATGTCTTCGGCGCGCAACTCAACCACGGTGTCGAACACCGCATCGGCGTCGGACACCAAATCCCGCCACTGCGCCACGGCCTGGGTCCAATCCGCACCTTTCGGGGAAAACGGACGGCCTTCAACGTAAGCGATGGTTTTTTCATCCACCGCCACCAGGCCGACGCGCGCGCCTGCCTCGATGGACATGTTGCAGATGGTCATGCGCCCTTCCAGCGACAGTTCACGAATGGCGCTGCCGGCAAACTCCAAGGCGTGGCCATTGCCGCCAGCGGTGCCGATCTTGCCGATGATGGCC
>Ga0209504_1001543_pt1 | contig 17211 bp, 37 predicted proteins | sample COGITO_mtgs_1005_FD_184791 | JGI IMG/M metagenome (GOLD analysis project Ga0209504, IMG submission 184791) | Pelagic marine microbial communities from North Sea - COGITO_mtgs_100511 (SPAdes) (version 2) | ecosystem: Environmental > Aquatic > Marine > Epipelagic ...
CCAAGAGTGGTTCAATCTTTATATGTGGTGAAGGTGGTGACCACGATGAGAACGGATTACCTGATACTATATTAGTATGTCCTCAAATGGGTGCGAATATTACAGCAATCTATGAAAAGAAAACTATAGAGAGAAGACGGAGGCGCGATCCCGTTGAGTTCGAGGGTAGCAGATTCGATCACGATTTCATGGCTAGTATCGTTTCCGGTACTGCTGCACTGCTGGGGATATTTGCTCTAGCATTCACTCTTATAATGATAATGTAACAAAATGAGAAACAAAGACGCATTTGTCTACCTATGGTTTGATACCAAAAACCGTATGTTCTATCTGGGTTCACATAAAGGAACCCCAGATGATTCATACACTCACTCGTCTAGTATAATGGAAAAATTCACCAAAACCTCTATTCCATCCTATATGCGTAGAAGAATACTCGCAACGGGTACTGTCGAAGAGATGATTGAATTAGAAAACAAATTGCTTGACAATCGTAAGGAAAAGTGCTGGGACAAATACTATAATGTTACAGTAGCATTTCCTCCACCACCCTTGTATGGTGAAGATCATCCGAATTGGAAAGGGGGAATATCGCTTCATCCTGAATATGCACGTGAATGGCGTGAAAAGAATCCTGAATATGCACGTAAATATCGCGAAAAGAATCCTGAAAAGTTACGTGAACGTCAACGTGAATATTATGCTAAGAATGCTGAAAAGGTACGTGAACGTCAACGTGAATATTATGCTAAGAATGCTGAAAAGGCACGTGAAAAGAAACGTGAACGTCAACGTGAATATTATGCTAAGAATGCTGAAAAGTTACGTGAAAAGAAACGTGAATATCGCGAAAAGAATCGTGAAAAGATACTTCAATCCAAACGTGAATATTATGCTAAGAATGCTGAAAAGTTACGTGAAAAGAAACGTGAATATCGAGCTAAGAAGAAAGCAGAGAAGGTCAATAGCGTCAATCTGAGACGATTTATGGGATAATAGGAGAAAAAACGGAATATAACTAGACAAAGCAAAGCAAAGAAAATATGCTAACTGCCACTCAATTCACCATTATAATGAAACAACGTAAGGATATGAACATGACTAAAGTTTCCCTCGTGGGGATGACAACACCATCCGCAACAACTGGATGCAAAACAGCAGCAGAGTTAATCGCTTATGCCGCTCGGGTGAGTAATCCAGCTAACCAAGCTAACACTAAGACAGCAAAGAAGTTGCTGGGGTATCTAATCAGGGAGGGGCATTGGTCGCCCTTCGAGATGGTTAGTATCACTATGGAAATCACAACAACACGAGATATCTCAAGACAAATCATTCGACACCGTTCGTTCTCATTCCAAGAGTTCAGCCAACGGTATGCGGTATCAGAATCATTCACAACCAATCGTGAAGCAAGGAAGCAGCACCCCACTAACCGCCAGTTGAGTATGGTGGATGAAAATGAAGAGAGACAAGCAAAAGCACAAGAAATATTCAGCGAGATGCAAAGCGAAGTCTCTAAAGTTGCTAAGGATTACTACGAGATGGCACTAAACTCCGGTATCGCAAAGGAACAAGCGCGGGCGTTGCTGCCTGAAGGATTGACGGAGACCACACTCTATATGTCAGGAACGTTACGCTCGTGGGTGCATTACTGTCAGCTTCGAATGGCTAACGGAACACAGAAAGAACATATGGATGTCGCTAAGATTGCATGGGATATCCTTGGCGTTCACTTCCCAGACGTAATCGCTGCAGTCGACGAGGGTGCTTGTGGATAACTTTGGTATGTATTGTTGTAGATATCTAATGGGTAAATCGTTCGTTATTTGAGGTGGTTAAATTATGATTAAATTTCAGTATGAGTTCAACACTTGGAAGAACTGGGGCGAGTTCCACATCACACCGAGCGTGAGTGCGCGATGGAACCGCTATGGCGCGCGCCAAGTATTTTACTGTGTCGAGTTGAGATTTCTCTGCTGTTACTTCGCGGTGGAGCGCCGGCAGCTCTATTCATTCCAAGACGGAATATAACGTATTCCTTAAATTCATGTAAATAATGCTTGCAAAACATCTCTGGTTGTGTCATAATTACTCTGTAATAAACAATAAGAGGTGAACAATGAACTACAAAGCTTTTGATGTTGCTGTACTAAACGAGACGATTGGTTGGAAGTCTGCTGCCGGTTATCTTGAAGGTAAGATCACTCGAATCGATACTCGCAAGAACACTGCGTGTAAGAAAACTCTCAGTGATTGGGTGATGGTTGAGTTGGACCCTTACTTTGCACGATTTGAAGGTGAGAAAGCGTATCTCAACGCAAACTTCCTGATGGAAGGTGGTAAGGTTCGTAATATTCTTGCTGGTGGAGATGCAGGTCGACGCCAAGCGTCTGCCGCTTTGGCTCAGATTATGAGGAGGTAGCGTAATGATTGTCAAAATGAAATGTAACTGGTCGTGTGATCGACCCGTGATCGAGATCTTCAAAGAAGGTACTTATGGTCCTGTCAGAGTTGGTGAAGGATTTACTCCTAACTTCCTAGCGTATCATATTCTTGCTAATGGTGGTCCTGCTCCGGAGATACGTGGTTTTGTTCCGGAAACCCACAACGCTCTCTGGGATGCTACGTGTGACCTCCTATGAAGAAGGGTGAGACGTATACGTTCCCTAACCCTACCGACCCTATTGGTGCGATGATTAAACGGCACCGCCTTCAGGTGTTGGTTCACAGTTGTCTGTATTATGCTCTGGATGAGAATATCTGGGATGACCACAAGTTCGATGATGTCTGTAAAGACCTCGCAAACCTGCTCAAAGTGTATCCAGACGCATATTCTGATCGATTTGACGAGTACTTCGATGGTTGGGATGGTAGCTCTGGTTATCATTTTCCTCACCGTGATTCGTGGGTTCTAAGTGCTGCTCAAAACCTTCTTAGGAATAGCCCTTAGGAGGCGCAGGAACGGCTCTGAACCGTTTTCCCGACTACTTTGATAAGTTATAAGGGTATGGCGTCTTATAACAAAATGTTCTAAGAAATGTGTTGACAAATCATCTTTCGTGTGTCATAATATGTTTTTAATCAATAAGGAATCGTTATGAAATCTGAATTAGTTTTTCCCCCAATGCCTGCAATGTACCTTGCTAAGCCTAACCACAACAACTTTTTGCATTCTGAGAAGTTCCCGACTATTCGTGAAGCAGTGAAGTTCTTGAACTCTCGGCTGATGGTCGAACCGAAGATTGACTCGGAAGGGAACGAGGTCACGCCCGCTATGGTGTTCCCCACGATGAAGTTCGTTGACTTTGCTTATCTGGGTAAGATTATGCGAGTTGACGGCGACGAAACTTCCGTCTTCACTGAGGACGAGAAGGTCCTCGACGCGATGGAAGAGTTGGAAAGCTTGTTGATCATCGAGAAGTTCATGAGCGAGGAGGTTGCTTAGTGGGAGTTGCTATCTTCTGGGCTGGAGTCTTCCTGATAGCATACGCTGGTGTGTGGGTTCTTTGGCTTCCATTTCGCTTGTTTGGGTGGAAGCCTCTGAGCCCTGCTGTTATTTCCGTTTTGAGTGTTTTAGCAATATTTTACGGAATATACTTGACATTAGCTTGACATTGTGATACATTAGCAGTGTAGCCTAATGATTCGGACAGTTCCAAACGTTATAAGCATATAACAAAACGTTCTAAGAAATGTGTTGACAAAACATTAAATATCCAGTATAATAGTCTCATAAAATAAAGAAATGGAGAACGATATGGGTACATTAGTAGATACAAACACCGGTGAGTTTCTTGAGACTGGTGATCTTGGTAATCTGTTAGAGTATGTCAATGCTCTTGAAGAAATGGGTGTGGTGCACAGCCTTAGAGTGTACCTTGATGATGAAGCATATGCGGAGGTTGCGTAATGATTGTTACAGAACACATCAAGTTTGTTCTTAGTGAAAAAATTGAGTTAATTCAGTCGACCAAGAGAGCCCCTTGGTTAACGGTGACCAAGAAAGATTCATATGATGAAGGTTATCTCGACGCATTGGATTTTGTTCTCAATCTGATTGAGTCGGAAGAATCAGAAATTGAGTATAAGGAGGCGGTATAATGGTCCCATGGTATGAAAGAGGTGATATCGGTGAGTATTTGATTGACGTAAGTGCATCAATTCACGACGGTCAGATCGATGATGCTATCTGTGCTTGTATCAGGGTTGGTATGAGTGATGAAGAAATTGATGAGTTTTTGGACTCGAACGGAGTTGTACAATGAGAGATTTGACCGGTAAGATTTGTGAAATCGATTATGTCGGTTCGGGTGTGAGAGTTCTTGGTAGGATTACACAGTCACGGTACAGTTCTTATGATGGTGTGACGCACCACTTTGAGTTCATGACGCCGTTTCGGTTTCGAACAGATAGTCATGATCATGCAATTATCCGTGAAGTTGGCGAAAGCTCTGTCGCTGATGATATCCGAATCACCAAAATTTGGTAGCTCTTATTCCAAAATGTTCTAAAAAAAGTTTGTTTTCCTCGGCTGTAAGTCATTGATTTCATTGGAGGTTTTCGTCTCCTTTTCCTCCTTTAGAATCAATGACTTACAGCTTCCTTTCTTTGTCAATATAGTGTATAATTACTATGTAATCAACGAGAAGAGAGAGACCTAAAGATGGAAAAAATGACAAGAACTGCTGCCTCTTATGAAACCTATGCTGAGTACGTTGCTGCTCGTCGTGCAACACGTCACCACGTTTTGCCTGAGACCTTGTGGGCTGCATTGAAAGAAGACGAGACATTGTGTAACCCTCGAATGGCAGACGGGTATGCCGAGTTTGAGGCTGCATGGGAAGTGAAAGATATCTCTTTGAGATTAGATCCTAGTAAACCTGCTTACATCGTGAGGACCGTATAATGTATTGTATCTACGCTACCAGTGGTGATTGTGCCCCTAACGGGATGAGCGAGAAGGGCGATATGATCCCTGTCGCAAGAACTGAATGGTTCCCCCACATCAAACGAATGCTTAAGGCTGCTATAGACTGGGAGTTTGCGACGTTGGAGCCTGGCTTTCAGTACACCCACGACGATCCAGCATACACCGAATGGCTCGATGCTACGGAAAACTGTCTCGATTTGGGAATAATTCACCACAAATGGCACGCCAGAACGTCTTGGGCGCTCGGAGAGTTCGAGATCATGCTTGAGGATGCTCGGTATAGAGTTGCTAGTTGCTGAAAAAAAGCTAAAATATCTAAAAAAAGTGTTGACAAAACATTAAAAACCTGTCATAATATGATTTTAAACGATTGAGAAAGGGTGGTCAAATGAAGAAAGGTTCTACGTTTTTAGAGTTTGGTGGAGTTCCAGTATCAGTGGGGGGAGAGTTTGAACAGTACGATTATTTAGAGTCTGACATGGAAAACTGTGTCGAATTTGAAGCCGTGTCCGAAACTGATTTCGACCATTTTGATGAAGTTTCTGATGCCAAGAAATTGATCGAAGCAGCCTTAGAGACATTGTCCGAAAGAGAACGTAAGGTCATATACATGCGATTTGGTATTGGTTGTCGTACCGACCATACCTTAGAAGAAACTGGGTTTGCGTTTGAGGTGACCCGAGAGCGGATCCGTCAGATTGAATCTAAAGTTATCAGGAAAATGCGGAGTTACCTTTTGAGGATGCCCAAAATGACTCATGAAAGCTTTCATTATTCTGAAAAGGGGTCATCCAAGCGACTTTTAAGCGATTCCGAATATCGCCGAACACGAGTTCAGCATAACATGTTCTTATCCTGTTATGGGTTGGATGAAAAGTTATATGCTTAGATCAAAATGTTCTAAGAAAAGTGTTGACAAAACATTAAAAACCTGTCATAATATGATTTTAAACAATAGAGAAGTGAGTAGAGATATGCCTGATTTTGCCTTTGAAGTTGCTCCAAACGATGCTTGTAATATAGCTCGCATCAGTGCCAAATTTGCTGCTGAGGGTTTAGTGTTGGAGATGGATGCAGAACGAATGGTTAGTAAGTGTGTCCGACCCAGTAAAAGATCACGGCTTGGTTACGTAAATGTTTTTCACATCCAGTTTCGTTCAACGGAACGTATGTTTGAACATGCCGATAAGCACCTTGCTGATCTTGAAGCAAAGCGAGTTTACAAAGCAGAACGTGCTGCAGAGAAGAAAGAGCGAACCACGATGGCACGTAACAGTGTAATCGTTGATGACATCTTCGTTTCTTCTTGGGGTTACGAGCAGACTAACGTTGATGCGTTTCAGGTCGTCGAGAAGATAGGCAATGCCACTGTCGTGTTGCGTCCTATCGCTTGTCGTGCTGTTGAGGGTACTGAAATTTCACACGGTATGGCGCAGAACGTGGTTCCTGTTCACAATGCTTTCATTGGTGAAGAGACAATCACCAAGCGAATCACTGAGTATGGTATCAAGATCAACAGCTATAGCAGTGCTTTCCAGTGGGATGGCAAACGAGAATTCTACAACAGTTGGTATGCATAGGGGATTATTATGGAAAGAAGAAAGCTCAATCACGAGGTGGGTTCTGTGTACATCCCCGAAGATCGCCGCAGGAAAATGACATTCAACCACGCAGAGAACGACTTTGACGAGACGTTCATGCAGGGTGTCCTCGGTTCTTTTGTGGGATCTATGCTGATCTTTGGAACTTTCTTTGCTATTATTGTGTTTATTTAAGAAAAAGTGTTGACAAACCATATTTTTTGTGTCATAATATGTTTTTAATCAATAAGGAATCGAAATGGAGCGATTAGACTTGAGCGGTAAAACTTCAGACGAATTGTTAGAGATTCTTCACGAGAAATGTAAGTTTCACGACTGGTTCTTCACTATGGCTGACGACTCTCGTGCGTACCACGCAGGGCTTGCGAAAGCCGACGAGATCGAATACATCCGCAGTGTTCTTGACGCTATGGGATTCGGTATGACGGCTAAAACCATCATCGAAGGGTGGAAGCCAAGAGTAGCAGTGAGACACTAAGATGGATACCTTTTTGGCAATATCAATGGGTGTACTTGGTGCGATGATTTTTCTATGGGCACTAGCATTTGCTCTGGAAGAACGTGAGCGAGAACGTAAGCAAGAACGCTTAAACCGTTTTAACAAAAACGATGTAAAATATACTGATGGAGATAATACATGAGCGATAACCCTAAAGCATACCTGAATGGTTCTTATGTCAATTTTGAGCGTATGGGTAAACGCAAAACCGGTTTTGTCGAAGAGGTTTTTGACGATGGGTTTGCCGTTGCTACCGTGGTGCATGATGACAAAGGATTTCCTCTTCATAACACCGACTATGTTGTGTTTGTTAAAACGGAGGATGCGTTTCGATGAGTAAAATCAACGGGTTGATGTCTGGTATCGAACGATCTTTCAAATATCACGATGAGAAACTTGATCGTCTTGAACTGGCAATCTTAGGTCTGTACATCCTCAACGTTAGTATTGTTTCCGCAGCAATTTTTTTAGGAGTCTTTGAATGATAGCAAAAGAAGATGTGATGTCTTATGAGGAAAAAGTTGCTAAGACTCTAAAGGTGTACAGCGCTATAGAGGATGCGTGGAGACAAGGTAAAATTTCTGTCTTTACATTAAACGATTTATCTGATATACTAGACGAGTATACAGATTTGATTGAGGAATAAAATGATAAGAGACAAAGTGATACTGACAGATTGTGATGGTGTCTTAGTTGACTGGGAAGCCAAGTTTACTTCGTGGATGATTCGCAATGGATATTGTGTTGTCGATGAAACCGCGTACAATGTGGCTGAGCGATTTGCCAAAACGCAGTCTGCTTACTCCAAGGATGGGTATAAACTCACCAAGGCGGTAGGGCAGCAGCTCATCAAGTACTTTAACGAATCTGCAGCGATTGAGACGTTGAGCCCTCTGCGGGATGCTATTAAGTATGTTCGCAAGTTACACGAAGAACACGGGTATGTCTTCCATGTTATCACATCATTATCTACGGATCCGGATGCTGCAAGACTACGGAAGCGAAACTTGGATTTGTTATTCGGCCCAACCGTCTTTGAGAAAATTGTGTGTCTTGATTGTGGTGCTGATAAAGATGATGCACTTGAACCATACAGAGATACCGGCTGTTTCTGGGTTGAAGACAAGATAGAAAATGCAGAACTCGGAAGTGCACTCGGATTATCCAGTATTTTGCTTGACCATTCCTATAATGTGGGGTATAATGGATCTATTGCGAAATTTGGAAATTGGAAAAACATATATAAGTATGTAACAGGAGAAATATGAACGTATTTTATTTATCGGAAAACCCTAAACCGTGTGCGCAAGCTCATAATGACAGTCATTGTGTCAAAATGATACTGGAGTACTGCCAGTTATTGTCTTCTGCGCATAGATTTGCTGACGGGCAGATGGTCATGGTGCCTGCGCTGGATAAAAGCGGCAAACAAGTCTATTTAAAGTCCGGTGAGGAGCGCACTAAGAAACACTGGAAGCTTCCTGACGATAGAGAGGGTACATTATACTTGGCTACGCACATAAACCACCCCAGCGCCGTCTGGGTGCGTCTCAGCAAGCAAAATTACGCTTGGTTACACTCATTATTGGTGGAATTGTGCCAAGAATACACGTTTCGATACGGCAAAACGCACAAATGCCTCGAAATTGGGCTCGTAGAACGGCTATCCACACCCCCAAACAACATTGCGGATGCTCCATTTACTGCCCCGACGCCTGCGATGCCCGAGGAGTGCGTATTAGAGACATCTCTGGCGTCTTATCGCAACTACTATAACAAATTTAAAACACATTTGGCGTCTTGGAAGAAGCGTGGCGCGCCTGAATGGTTTCAATCAGGAGTATCTTATGCCAACGTATAACTTTCGACACAAAGAATCGCGTGAAGTCATTGAAATGAGAATGAAGATTAGTGAGCGGGAGGAGTGGTTAGCCGCAAATCCCGAATATGAGTCTGTGATGTTAGGGGCCCCGTCGATTGGTGACCCCGTAAGGCTCGGGCTGGTAAAACCTGATAATGGATTTCGTGAAGTTTTGCATAAAGCAAAAGAAGCCCACCCTTTGGGGAACATTAACACATTCTGATGGGGTATCTTCAATTAATCAAGGAAGGTACTATATGTCAAGAAAAGCTAAAAACGGAGAAACGACTACGAAAAAAAAATCCTGTATAAAACTGGATCATATGGATGTTATTGAACCACTTACTGACAATCAAAGAAAGTTTTTTGATTCTTATCGGCAAGGTGATTACTTTATAGCACTTCATGGTGTAGCGGGAACAGGAAAAACATTTATCGCATTCTATAAAGCACTAGAGGAGGTACTAGATAAAGGCAGTTCTTTCGAAAAGATCGTCATTGTTAGATCTTCGGTACAGTCAAGAGATATGGGGCACCTCCCCGGCGATGTCTCCGAGAAGATGAGTGTGTTTTCTCAGCCGTATGTGCAGATATGCGAAAACTTGTTCGGAAGGAAAGACGCATGGAGTGTTCTGGAAGAGCAGGGTGTAGTTGAGTTTATATCAACTTCGTTTATTAGAGGAATGAGTTTTGACGATGCAATCATCATTGTTGATGAGATGCAGAATATGACATTTGAAGAAATCGATACCGTCATGACGCGAGTAGGCCACCAGTCAAAAATTATATGGTGTGGTGACTACAGACAAACAGACTTAAACAAAAAGAAGAACGATGTTAGTGGTATAAATAAGTTCTTTGAGATTGCGTACCATATGGGCGCATTTACAAAGATAGAGTTTACCGCTGAAGATATTGTGAGAAGTTCATTGGTACGTGACTATATATTAGCAAAACTTCAGCATGAAGATGCTGTATATGAAATTGAAAAAATATCAAGGATACCTAAACAGGTAGCATAGTATGGAAAATATATCATTAAGCAGGGTTGTCTCGGATGACCCTGCTGTTCTTTCTTTTTGCGAACTGATGAAAAACTACTCCGTTCGGCACGTAGACCAATCAGTAAAAATCAAAGAAACCAAAATTAACTCCGAAAGGGTGTTGACTTATATTCCGTCACATCGAATTTCTGCAGAGGGGTTGTGGAACCTCGCACGTAAGTTTAATATAGATCAGTCTCTCAAGTACACTATGACCAAAATGTATTATAGTAGCAAAAACATTGGGGTTTGCTTGGAAAAAAATGGCGACAAAAATAACTACAGGATATACACCGAGACGCATATCGGAAAAAGTGAATATGAAAGAGCATACAACAATCTCAAGTTCAAGATCAAGAATGTTGACTCCCTAAAATGGGATGCTGAAAATCCAGAAGGTGTAAAGAGAACATCTTATGAGTCTTTGCTTTATCCTAATCCTAAAAATATTCAGTTAGCAATGCATATGGCAAATGTGAAGTATGTGCCTAAGGTTGTTCTGGATAAAATAACGAATCTGGGCAAAAATACTTTCTTAGGCACATACTTCGTAACTGATGATATCACCTCTCGCACTGCGGTGGATATAAAATTTCACGAGGAGTTTATGCTCTCTGACTTGGAACCGGAGCTTACTGCGTGGAGTAAAAAGAATTTGAAGAATCGCTTAGAAAAACTTGACATTTACCCCATTCATCATGTATCATTAGGGGTTGATGCAGACGATAAAAACTACGTAACGGTGTATTTTAAATTATGAACTTTGAACACTTAAATATGGCGCAGGAACTGCCTACCCTGAAAAGAAAGAACGTTAACGGAAGCCGGTTGTATGCGGTGCCTAACGGTAACGCATATCCTTCCGTGACTACAATCACAGGGCAACTCAGCAAGGATTCTATTCTTGCGTGGAGAAAACGTGTAGGCGAAGCTGAAGCAAATAAAATCTCAGGGCAAGCTTCTGCGCGTGGAACTCGCGTTCACAAACTCTGCGAAGATTATTTGAACAATGATCTGGTGGAAACCAAGCAGCCTATGGATAACTTGATGTTTTCTGCTTTGAAGAGTACGCTTGACAAGCACGTAGGTAAAGTGCATGCGTTAGAAGCACCTTTGTATTCTCATCACTTGAGATCTGCAGGAACAGTTGACTGTATTGCCGAGTTTGGCTCAAAGTTATCGGTGATTGATTTCAAGACTTCCAAGAAGATTAAGAAGGAAGAGTGGATTCAGAATTATTTCGTTCAGTGTTCAGCATATTCTGTTATGTATGAAGAACTGACAGGAATCCCTATAAATAGACTTGTGGTTATAATTGCGGTTGATGGTGAGAAAGATGCACAAGTGTTTGTAAAAAAACGCGATGACTATATAGGTGAGTTTATAAGATTAAGAGACTTGTACGAGAATACTATCGCATAAGTTTCGGGGTTTTTTGCCAGTTTTCAGTGTCTTCTTATCCACCGAAAGAAGACCCCCAGCGCCCAGAAAAAACTGGTTCCATTTTTAAAGTTAGGAGAGTATTATGGCAAAATCACTATCATCAGGATCTACCAAAGTCGATCACAAACCGAAAGGTACATCAATAGGACGAGGGCACTTCAAAAAGTCTTCTTTGAACAAGAGAAAAAAAGCAAACTATAAAAAATATAGAGGTCAAGGAAAGTAATGAATAAATTCGAAGCGGTAGAAAAAGTAAACGGTTTATTTGAGTATGAGTTTGACAAAGAACAGTATAATGCCGCAGACTATTGGCGCGTTCTGGATGTCACTCAAGAAAAAGATCAAGGCGACTGCGAAGATTATGCGTTGACAGTAGCATGGTTATTAGCTGGGCAATCACGGTTGAAGTTTTTGTGGATGTTATTCACCCGCAAAGTAAAAATTTGTTTTATCTCAACTTCCGGCGGTGGTCATGCAGTATTAGAACACGACGGCTTGATCGTAGACAACTGGAAAAGAGCTTGGACACCAAGGTTAACTTATGAAACGGATTATGCTCAATATAATTGGGAGTATAAGTTTTATTACAATCCTTTGGTAGTATGTAAAAAGTTGATTCAAGGTAAGTTCTGGAAAAAGTAAAATTATGCCCTTATAGCTGAGTTGGTTTAGCAACGCACTTGTAATGCGTAGACGGGAGTTCGAATCTCTCTGGGGGCACCATTTTAAAGGAGCAGTTATTATGTCGAGACTCAAACAACTGAACTTTTTGATTGATGATGAGACCCGTAAGAAGTTCAAAATTTGGTGTTACGAAAATGATGTAACGCCGTCTAAAGTGCTGAATGATTTTATCAACGAGAAGATTGGTTTAGCACCATCTACAAATAGTGGAAAGCCTGATGGGCGATCCAGAAGAACACAATCATCTTGGGATATTCACGACAGTGGTGTTCGCTGGGAAGATACATTTTAATCTGACGCGAGAGATACGCTGGTTCGAATCCAGCCCCTTCCACCAATAATGTTTCTTATAGTATACAATGTATATGTTATGAAACAGATCTCGAGAAGTTTTTCACCTGCTTTGAATGGTGAATGCTGAACCGCTGGCAGGCCGGACATCAGTACACAATGCGTTCGGATAGCTTCCGTCAAACGAGGTCTGCCCTAACTAATCGGGATATAGCGCAGTCTGGTAGCGCGCCTGCTTTGGGAGCAGGATGTCGGGAGTTCGAATCTCTCTATCCCGACCAATTAATAGATTATAAATATGAAAGAAGAGATAAAAGAACATTTTGAGGGAAGCACAATGAGCAAAGCCGGTAGGCTTGCTATGGAACTGAGTGCAGAAAAAAAACGACTTCTACAAGAAATGTCGGATCTTCAAATGGAAGTGGAAGATTTAAAACCCACAACTCCAACAGGAACACTTGACAGTTACGTCAAATGGGCTGCAACAGTTTCTGCTGTCGCTGGAATATTTTTGCAGCAAGCAGATTTCACTGTCAGTGGTCAAGTGCTTTATGCGACCTCTGCGTGTTGTTGGGTTTACGTAGGAAGTAGTTGGAACGATAAAGCCATTATGATTGGTAGTGCTATATCAGGTACTGCAGTATTATTGACACTAGCTAAGGTGTTCAGTTGATGAGTTGGAGTTACAGAATAGTTAAAACGAATGTTGGCGATGTGTCATGGTATGGTGTTCATGAGGTTTATTATGATGATGAGGGAAAACCGACGATGGTATCTCAGGAGTCGGTTAGCTTGGAGGAAGAAACAGTTGACGATCTTGATTTTCTGATTGGTAAGATCAAAATTGCAATGAAACAACCAATCTTAAATTACGAGGATTTTGGAAAATGAACAGAGAAGAAGTATTCGAAACATTAAAAATCGACGAGGGTGTCAAGTATGAGATTTACGCAGACCATCTCGGATACCACACGTTTGGGGTGGGGCATCTTGTTATCAATGAAGATCCCGAGTGGGGTGAACCATTCGGAACACCAATCTCCGAAGAGAGAGTATGGGAATGTTTTGAAAAAGACCTCGACACCGCAATCAGTGAGTGTCACGCTCTATACACAGAAAGCGTCTTTGATGACTTTCCAGAAGAAGTCCAGCAGATCGTGGTCAACATGATGTTTAACATGGGACGAACTCGCTTATCTAAGTTTAAGAAGTTTACTGGTGCACTTATTGCTGGTGATTGGAAGGAAGCAGCAGTCGAAGGGCGAGATTCTCGTTGGCACAAACAAGTGACAAATCGTGCAGAACGATTGATGAAAAGATTAGAGGCTCTCTAATAAACCATTGTTATAAATATACGATTATAGAACATATGAGTATATTACAATGACCACCAAAAAGAAACACACAGTAGATCTTCCGAAGAGTGCCGACACTAATGGTGATGGACACATTTCTTCGGAAGAGTTAGAGACACATCTAAATCTGGAATTCCGGCGTAAAGAACTCGAAGATCAGGATGCACAACGTGACGCTCAACGCAAGATGACTTGGTTTGCATTGTTTGGTATGTTGTTGTATCCTTTTGGCATTTTTGCGACAGAGTTGTTTGGTTTGTCTAATGCCGCAACAATCATCGGTGATATCGCGCCAACTTATTTCATCGCAATCTCAGCCCTCGTCGCCGCTTTCTTCGGAGCGGCCGCTTATACCGGTAAAAAATAATGGCACAGTGGAATAAAAATAGTCAAGAACTTGGCAACAACACTAAAACTCTGTATGAAGTCCAGATGCAATCGGATCAATACGGTAACATCATCAATGAAGGTGCTACCTCACGGTCTGCGTTTGGTGAAGCAATTGCTGTTCCTGTCACGCCTGTTCTCCAGTTAGACGGTCTGTACGATTTAGATCCTCAACAGTTTGAGACATTTCAAGCAGGTGGCACCGCAGGAACATCTGATACTCTAATGCGAGTCACTACCGGAACTGGTCAATTCGGTTACGGAGTTCTTCGTTCTCGACGTGCTGTGAGGTATCGCCCAGGCCAAGGTGCAGTCGCACGATTCACTGCTAAGTTTACCGAAAGTGCTCCCGGCGTAGGTGTCGATGGTTATACTCAACGTGCTGGTTTCTTCACACAAGAACAAGCAGTACAGATTGGATTTAACGGTACTGAGTTTGGTGTGTTACGTGAGAACGGCGGTAAAGCTCACATCGAAAATCTTACCATTACCGCACCCGCTGGTGTTACTTCAGATATCATTATTACATATCCAACTCAAGGTGCATCAACGTCTACTGAAACAATTGCAGTTTTGATTGGCGACACCGTACAAGAAGTAGCACAGAAGATTGCTCTTGCCTTTGCGGTAAACCCATTCTACATTGTTGAAACATACGACGATAAAGTTTGTTTTCTTGCAAGATCTGTTGGGGCTAAAGGTAGTGCATTCAACTATGATGCTGGCACAACTCAAACAACTGCCACATCAGTTAATGTTCAGGTTGGTGTTGCTCATACTTCTCTTTGGACACCACAAGCAGATTTCAACTTCGACACTTTGGATGGCAATGGACCTTCTAAAGTTACTATCGACCCCACTAAACTAAATGTATTTCAAATCAACTTTCGTTGGTTGGGTGCTGGGGAGATTCGATACGCTATTGAGAATCCTATCAATGGTGATATGATTTACTTCCACCACGAACACTACAGCAATCGCAATGTAGATGTCCATATCGATAATCCATCTCTGAAGATTGGTTATGTTGCCGCGTCTTTAGGCGGCACTGGAACTGATGTTGTAGTTGAAGGTGGATCTATGATGGGTGCTATCGAAGGTGTCATTACGACCACGAAATTTCCTACCGCAACTTTTCGAGAAAGTGATACCAACCTAACTGCCGACACTTGGCATCACGTTTTAACAGTATCCAATAATTTAGTGTTTAGAGGTAAAATCAACACAAGAGAAATATTATTAAAAAATATTAATTCCGCTTTCAGTGGTACTGGTCCCGTTACAGTTGCTCTACTTCTAAACGCAACAGGGCTAGCAACCACCAGAGAGTTCGTTTCATTGAATGAATATTCCTCAGCGTCCTCTTCTAATACAACTTCCGTAGTGACATTAGGAGACCAACGATTAATGTACATCTTTGATGTTGAAGCCGGTGGTTCGGGTAGTCAAGTTCTAGAAGACCTTCGAATTGCAATTCCTCCATCAAATCAATTGTCTGTTCTGATTAGAAGTCCCCAGCAAATATCTCGGAATGCAATCTCAATGAGTTGGGTGGAGGATTAAGACATGGCGTGGGTAACAGTGCCAGGATCGGCAGGAATTTGGGAATATGAAAACACTGCAACGGGTGCTAACACGTACTCAGATGCAAACGGAACCTATGCTGGTGGTATAAGGTCATACACACCCGAGGGGGGCGATCTGCAAGAAACATATGCTAGGACTCGTAAGGCTATTGATGCTACTGGCAGATTGCATATTGAAGAAATCACATTCACTGCCGCGGCAACGACTGCTACTGATCTGATTATAGTAACTCCTCAAGGTTCTGTAACAACTACTCTAGCGATCGCAGACTCCCCGGCCGCTATTGCAGGGAAAGTCGTAACTGCGTTTACTGGTAATACTGATTGGACTGCGAGTAATGTTGATGGGGTTTTAACTTTAACGGCAATCACACCAGAGTTACTCGACGGTGTGATTACTGTTAATGCAGGAACTACCGGTGTCACCTCAACTCAAGAAACCACACAAAACGGATATAGAATTACAAACACAGAGCGTGGTGAGCTGAGTAAAAATTATTACGATGGCCAACCATAAAAATCTGCTTTGATTGTTGTTTGTTATAAATAGTTTTAGATAAAAATGACGGAGCAATACAATGAGATATTTGTCAGTGCTTCTTTTTGTAATATACCCCTTTGTATATGCAGAAGAAGTGACCCCAATAGACGACAACACAATTAAAACGGACAGTACCACAAGAAGTACTGTAGATTCTAATACCACTACAACGCTAAAATCACCTCCTGCGTCTGCAATCACTCCTACGATAAATACCTCGAACAGTGACCTCTGTACCTTTGGTGTGGCGGGTGCTGTTCAGACTCAGATTTTGGGTATCTCGATGGGATCTCAAATTACTGACTCAAACTGTGAGCGTCTAAAATTATCTAAGACTCTATATGATATGGGCATGAAAGTTGCTGCTGTATCTACATTGTGTCAAGACGAACGAGTTTTTGACGCGATGTTGATGGCAGGAACACCATGCCCGTTTGACGGTTTGATCGGTGATGAGGCAAGGGCTGCTTGGGCAGTAAACAAAGAACTGGAACCATCAACAGATGTTCCTACGGAAGAAGAAGAGAAGGGGTTAAGTGATGGTACAAAGACACTCATGGGTGCTGGCGGCGTTGCTAGTCTATTGCTCCTCCTCCTTATCTAGCGAATCAGATATAATTTATGCGACATCAAACAATGCTGCTAATGCAGGGTTGAATTGGGTAATGTCAAACGTCTTGCCTCAAGCGGCAGGGTTGCAAGTTAACAATGTGGTTTATAGGTACACTACAGAAAAGAATACAGAAGATGATATGCTGGTTCATGTGCAGAACGAAAACGCACAGGGAGAAGGATACATTTTTAGAGCAAGTGATGATTGGTCTGGATTGCCAGGAAATACAATTAGTAAAGCAATTCCTGTTGGTTCAATCCCACTTGATTTTTGGGGAGATGGTAGTATAGAAGTAGAAGGATTTGGAACGGTATTAGAACCTGAAGTGTATTACACATACCAATACCTTCCTTGTAATAGTCCACAGGACAATCCAT
>Ga0209504_1001545_pt1 | contig 17196 bp, 17 predicted proteins | sample COGITO_mtgs_1005_FD_184791 | JGI IMG/M metagenome (GOLD analysis project Ga0209504, IMG submission 184791) | Pelagic marine microbial communities from North Sea - COGITO_mtgs_100511 (SPAdes) (version 2) | ecosystem: Environmental > Aquatic > Marine > Epipelagic ...
AATGCAATTAAATTATATAATGAAATAAGATTACACTTATCTTTAGATTTTAAAACACCGAATATGATATATCAATTATCAGCTTAAAAATCAATTTTAACCTGTAGCCATATTTCAGGACGAGACAAAACCAAACTTTATGGAAATAGGAAATAAATTGATAAAACTTAATTGGAAATTTAGAATTGTGTCAGCAATTTTAACTGGACTTTTATTTATTGGAATTATGTGTCTTATGGATTATTTCTTAGATGGAGAATTTCAAAGTCTGAATAGTTACTTGTTTCAAGGAATATTTTTCGGAATTTTTATGGGAATTGGATTTCCGTATGTAACGCAAAAATTCGGAACAAAATTCACTTCTAAAATCGGAAAAAACATTAAACCTGAATTGGCACAAGACGAAAATATTGAAATTGAAGGTCCCGCAAACTTATTCCGTGGAATGGAAGGTGTTGGTGGAAAATTGTTTTTAACTAATAAAAAAGTAGTTTTTAAATCTCATAAAATAAATATCCAAAAAGGACAAACTGATATTCTTTACGAGAATATTACGGAAATAATAAAAAGAAAGACAGCTAAAATAATTGACAACGGAATTCGAATAAAAACCAATGGAGGAAATGAATTTGATTTTGTTGTTAATGAACGAGAAAAGTGGATTGAAAAGCTGAACGAAAAAATAACGCACTACAACACCGTGTATAATTAATTGCTTGGTCACTGCCGACTTACGAACATTCCTGCGGAATATTCTATCTGTGATTTATTTGCTAAATTAGTTGCTTAACCACGCAACTAACCATACACAACAACGTTAGCAAAAATAAAAAAACTCCTCTATGACTTCTAAAGATTGGATTGAATTAATAATGAAAATTATAACATTTTGTACTGTTTCATATTTTATATTTTACAAATCATGGCTGAAGTCTCTCGGAAATGAAATGGCTAAGTTAATAACTCGAGAACAATTAACTAAAATGGAAGAGGATGTGAAAAAGAACTTTAATGAGCAGTTAGAGTCTTATAAGAGTAAATTAAACGAGGAACTTTCATTAAAAATTGAACCACTAAAATCTGAACTATCGAAAAATAATATAACTCATCAAGTTCAATTTAGTTATCTACACCAAGAAAGAGGAAAAGTAACTCTAGAACTTTATAAAAAACTGCAAGAATTACATTCAGCAATGGTTAGTTGGACTGCCGTTATACAACGAATATTAGTTGATGCAGAAAAAGAAGATGAAGAAAGAGCGATACGAGTAAACAAAGCTATTCAAGACTTCGGTAACTATTACACCAATAATAAATTATTTTTCTCATCAGATTTCTGTGTGTTTATAGATGAATTATTTAAAAATTACTGGGAAAAAAGCTGGGATTTTAGTTACAAAAAATCAAGAATTTCTAAAGGAGAAATTACTCAAGAATATTATGACACATATACTAAAGAAATGAGAGAAATATCAAACGAAGTAAGAGACAAATTACCTGGAAAAATAAAGGAATTAGAAACGAAATTCAGAAAATTATTAAATGTAGTAGACGAAGAATAACTTTTGCTAACAACGTATAAAATTAATGTGGGTTTTTGTCTTTCCCCAAAGTTTTGGTTTCTTTATTATGTCGCTTATTCTTATTTGAGTATTTTTAAATCGACAAAGAAAAAACACAAAATAAGTATAAGCTTGTGGCTCGGCTGACAATTTAGTCATTGTCTACCTCCCACACTAACCTTATACAAAACCGTTAGCAAAAACAAATAGTACCAAAATGAAATATAAAATAATGACTATTTCTATTGTCCTATTTTCTCTGTTAGGATGTAAGAATGAAGGAGAAAAAAAGGTAGTAACTCAAAATGAGCAAACAATGGATCAAAATGAAATAAAACTCATTGCAAAAGAAACTTACATTGCCTTATTTCCACTTGTATATAATTATGGCACGATGTACAATCAGGCAATTAATAAGAATGCACCAGAATACATAGGAGGTTTTGGGGTATACAAACATTATGGCTTATCTACCCCAGATAATAAGGACATACCAACACCAAATAATAATACGCCCTATTCTTGGGCTTGGGTCGATTTGCGCATTGAACCGTGGGTTTTGACCATGCCTCCTTCAGATGGTAATCGGTATTATGTTTGTCAATGGGACGATATATGGGGGTATGTAATTGATGCACCTGGGTCTATTATCGATGGACAAGATGGAGGGCATTACCTATTAACTACGAAAGACTTTGACGGACCAATTCCGAAAGGTATTAAGCGTGCAATTTATTCGGAAACTCAGTTTATTGGGACTTTAACTAGAACCGGAGTAAATGGTCAAGATGACATCCCAGCAATGGAGTATATACAAAACGGATATGTTTTGCAACCATTGAGTTCATACATTGGATCTGAACCTAAAATAATATCAGAAAATATAAATTGGATTAGCTATCAATCGAATGACTTAAAGAACATCAATTTCTTTAGGTACGCAAATTTTATGCTAGACTATATCGTTCCAAATAAAGCAGATCAAATGATGCTTGAAAATGCAAAAAAAATTGGTGTTGAAGCTGGTAGAAATTGGCAACCTAATAAAATGGACAGTTCATTTGTGCAGGCGATTAATGCTGGTATAGATGAAGCTCTTAGAGAAATTGATCAGCAGATAGCTATTACAAATGACGGTAAAAAGCTATTTAACACAAGAGAAGTTATAGGTGAAGATTATTTAAATAGAACTGTTGGTGTAGTTGTTGGACAATTTGGAAATTACCCTTCTCAGGCCATGTATCCTAGCTTTAAAACGGACATTAATGGCGAATTACTTGATGGAAGTAAAAAGAATTATTCAATAACTTTCTCTGCTGATCAATTACCAAAATCTGACTATTTCTGGTCTTTTACAATGTACGATCTTCCAAATCGATTTTTGGTTGAAAACTCAATAAACAGATACAGCATAGGTAGTCAAACTAAATCATTGAAAAAGCATAAAGACGGTTCGATGACCATTTACTTTCAAACGGACTCTCCCGGCAAAGATAGAGAAGCTAATTGGTTGCCTACTCCTGAAGGTCCTTTCTACACTGTATTACGCATTTATGGGCCCGATGACAGCGTATTAAATGGAGCATATAAATTGCCAGAAATAATAGGAGTGCAAAAAAATTAAGCTAGATTATTTTGAATCAGAAAAGAAGCATTTGCTAACAAAACCTAAACTGCATTAAAACGCAGTTTAGCCAAAACGTTAGGCAAAATATGAAAAAAAACATGAGAATTATTACAGTATTAGTTTTAACAACATTGTTATTTGGTTGTAATACTCAAGAGAAAAAACTAGATGGATTCATAATCAAAGGAAATGTTAAAAACTTAAACAATAGTAAACTTTTAGTATTGAAATTTGTGAATGGTGGAATTGAAGTAGACTCTATCTCTGTTGTTAATAATAAATTTGAGTATTCTGGAAAAGTAAAAGAACCATATTTCATCCAACTCTTAATAAAAGATGGAAAATCTACTAAAGGAAAACTCACTGAATTTATGGTTGAAAACTCTGAAATACATATAGAAGGAAATTCAATTGAATATGATAGTATTAAAGTTTCAGGTTCGCAGTCAGATAAAATACTGAAAGAATATCTTGAAAAAGATGAAGTTCTAAACTCAAAATGGGATTTATTAAAAAAGGAATATGATAAATATGTAGAATCTAACGACTCAATCAATCGAAAGAAAACAGGAAAAAAATTGAATAGAATTTTACAAATCGAAAGAGTTGGCTTACTTAAAAAGTATGTCTCTAATTATTCTAACACAACTGTCGGAGCATTATTACCATCATTTTGCACTATTGAAAACACATTGACTGAAAAAGATTACAAAGAGATTTATAACACTTTATCACAGCAAATACAACAGACAAATTATGGTCAAAGAATATTTGGAAAATTTAACGAAACAAATGAATAAATACTTTGCCTAACACCGTATAAAATTAATTGCTAGTTTCTAGCCTACTTACGAAAATCCTCGCGGATTTTCTATTCGGTTTGTATTTGCTAAATTAGGTGCTTAAAACACGCAACAAACCATATACAAGCACGTTGTAAACAAGTTTTAAGAAATAAAGTACATAAAAATGAAATACATAAAAGGAATAATATTCTTTGTTTTAATTGCAATAGTCATAGTATTTATTTCGGCTTGGGTTATTCTAAAGATTGACGTTAGACAAACCAGTTATCTCAAAATTGAAAATAATGCTGATTTAAAAAATAACACCTATTTGATTAAGAATGTCAATATTATACCTATGACGAATGATACTGTTTTACGAAATAAATCAGTTCTTATTGAAAAAGGACTTATTAAGACAATTTCAGATACAAACGCTCAAGATGATATAGAAGTTATTGATGGAAAGGGAGGGTTTTTATCACCCGGATTGATTGATATGCATATGCATCTTTGGGACAGATATGATCTTGGATTATACCTTGCAAATGGTGTAACAACTGTCAGAAATTTATTAGGTATGCCAATGCATTTAGAAATAAGAGACGAAATTAATTCAGATGAACTTATTGGGCCCATACTTTTTACATCTAGCCCACAATTCACAGGTGCTTCTGATCAAAGCATAGAAAAAAAACAAGTGCAGACTACTGAGGAAGCTAAAGAGCTAGTCAGAAAATACAAGAAACAAGGATACGATTATATCAAAACTTACAACAGATTGCCTGAAGATATTTTTGATGCTATAATCGAGCAGTCCATTATATCAGAAATTCCAATTGTTGCCCATCCCAGTTTTGAGGCAGATTATAAGTATCACTTTCAACCTGCCATATCTTCAGTAGAACATACAGAGGATATCGTTCAACAAGCTTTGGATTATAAATTAGATAGTAACGAACTCACTTCTATTATTCAAGGTTACGCATCATCTCATCAAACCCATTGTCCTACTTTGACCGTATTTTTTAATATTACAGAAATTTTGAATAAAGAAGAAGAAGTGCTTACCTCCGAACAGGCATCTTATATCAACCCCTTTATCCGAGAAATATACATGGGTGATTACGATAAGTGGATAAACCTTAAGACAAATGATACTCAAGTGACAGAGAAAATGAACGCCCAGCATCTTTTCCATATAGAAATTGTAAGAAAAATTCACCAATCAGGTGGAAAAATTGTTTGTGGGACTGATGCTGGAGTATTGAATACTGCTCCGGGTTTTTCGCTACATCAAGAGTTAGAGTTTTACAAGATGGCCGGGATGAATAATTACGAATCAATAAAAACGGCAACAGTGAATCCATCAACGGTATATGACGAGTATGAAAAATTTGGTACCGTTGAAAACGGTAAATATGCAAATTTGATTTTAACAAAGGAAAACCCTTTAGACAATTTATCAACACTTAAAAATCCACAGTACGTATTTATAAAAGGAAGATTGATTGATCAAAAATTAATGGTAAAATTCAAGCAAAAGGCTTTTGACAGACAGAATTACAATTCTACCTTAATAAGGTTTGCTAAATATATTTTGTGGGAAAAATAAATAACAACAAAACCAGTTTACAACATTGTATAAGAGCAATAGCGGGTGAAGTGGTAAAATCAAGTTCTGTGCATTTATAAATTTTTGTGGTGGCGGACAGTTAATCGCCTTGAAATCCGCTACTGCTCTTATACTTTACCGTTGGGTTTAATGCTGAAAAATCTTATTAAAATTAAAAAATTCAATCTTTTTAGAATATAAAAAGAAGTAACTTGATAAAACTCAAAAAAAAGATAAATATGAAAAGAAGTTTAGTTTTATTATTGATTATAGGCTCAGTGTCGTTTGTTGCTGCTCAAGAAACATTAGATATATTAACGGTATCAGGACATTTTGGTAAACCACAACCTTTTGAAGCCGAATCTCCTTTCACAGGAGAAACAACTGAAAGAGGAGCTATGGTTAATTTAGTTGTTCCAATTGTATTGAATGAAAAACAAATTTGGTATAACAGTGTTAATTATATGCAGTGGAATGTTAATAATAATATTAATATGACTGATAATATAGCTAACCCAATCAAGGTACATGGACTTATTTTAAGAACAGGATTAATTCAGAAACTTTCAAACGGAAATTCTATTCAAGTGCTTTTTAGCCCTAGGTTAATGACTGATTTTAGAAATATAGATTCTAGACACTTCCAATTTGGAGGTACATTTATTTATGAAAAAGTGTATCATAAGAGATTGAAAATCGGTTACGGAATCTTGTATAACCAAGAAACATTTGGTCCTAATGTAGTTCCTTTGGTGAACCTAGAATGGAAAATTTCTGAAAGATGGTCTATGTCAGGTTTACTTCCAATTTATTCTAAAGTTAAATACAAAGTAAACGAAAAGTTAAATGTAGGAATACATCATTTTGGCTTGGTAACTTCATATCGTTTGGGAGAAGAAACTTATCAGAATGACTATATAGAAAGAAGAAGTATCGATTTAGGTTTATTTGCTAGATACAATATTGTGGGTGGAATTCATATAGAAGGTAGATATGGATATTCTTTTGGTAGAAGTTACTCTCAGTATAATCAAGATGACAAAATTGATTTGGCTTTGCCACTTGCAACAATTGGAGATAATAGAACTCAGCTAAATGAAAGTTCTAATTTTAGTAATGGAGCATATGCACACGTAAGATTAGTATACGCAATTAAATTATAAATTGATTTTTTATAGATTATATTTACGGTAATAAAATTCACTATTTCAAATAAAAAAGCACTAAAACCCAACACCGTACAAAATTAATTGCTTTTTTTTAGCTTACTTAGGAAAAATTCTCGCGGATTTTATTTGTCAGTAACTATTTATTAATTTTATTGCTTAACAACAGCAACTAACCTTGTACAAACACGTTGGCAAACATAAGATGAAATATAATATAAAATCAACCTCCGTTTTTTTCTTCATTGTAATTTTCATGTCATTATCATTTAGTATCTCTTATTTAATTATAAATATTTTTGGAATAATTGAGTCAAATTTAGTTGCTGGAATTGTATCCGTGGCTTTCCTAATTTCGATTTATTATGTTTCATTCAAACTAACTACAGGTATATCTGAAATTAAATTAACTAATAAAACTGTTGAATTTAATTGGATAAAAAAACCTTTACTAACTTTTCAAAAAAACACAATCATATCCTTGAAAGATATTGAGAATTGGAAATTTAGAACAGAGTTTCATTTCGATTATATAAAAATACAGAATTCATCAAATGAAATAGTAATAATTAAATTACACCCATGGAATCAAAAAAAAGATAACTTTTATGATTTCCTATATGCTTATAAAAACCGAATTAAAAAGATTGAATAACGGTTGCCAACAACGTATAAAATTTATGCTTACATTTAAAGAAAAATTGAAACACCAAAACAACCAATAAACATTTGTACTAGGCTGAAAACCCTACGGATTTTAAGCCGCACAAATCTTATACAAAGCCGTTAGCACCTATTAAAAAAAACATTCAAACTATATGATTAGCGATATAGAAATAGAGTATTTAGACCACGTAGCAATTCGAGTTGCTGATATGGAAACTTCTGCAAAATGGTATGAAAAAGTTTTGGGGCTGAAAAGATATAAATTAACTGAATGGGGAGAATATCCAATCTTCTTACTTTCAGGAAAAACAGGAATAGCATTATTTCCAGCTAATACAAACTATACTTTACTTGAAGGAACTTCTAAAAACGTAAAAATTGACCATTTTGCTTTTAACGTGACTAAGAAAAATTTTGAAAAAGCAAAGATTAAATATTGTGAATTGAAATTAGATTTTAATGTGCAAGATCATTATTACTTTGATTCTATTTACACTAAAGACCCTGATGGACACATTGTAGAATTGACTACATTAAAAGTGGAAGAAGATGAATTTTATAATCAAACAATTAATATTAATTAGTAGTGCCGTATTTAGACAAAAAAGAATTTGCGAATTATCTATTAGGATGGGATGAAAAACATACTGACTACTTAAAACATATTTATTCTGAAAATATCAATAAACAAAACTTCATAAAACTAGTAACAGATTTATTTTTAGAAGATAAGGGCTTAGAACTCTCCACTAGTTGGTTAATTAAGTACCATTTTGATATGAAGGAAACTTTGAAAAATGAAGATATTAAAAGTGTTTTATTGAATTTAAAAAATCTAACACATTGGGGTAGTGAACTTCATATTCTTCAGATAATTCCAAAAATCAAATTGAGTAAAGACTTAGCCGAATTACTTGAATTTGAAATACATAATAAACTCAAATCTGAAAATAAATTTGTAAGAGCAGCGGCATATGAAGCATACTCAGAAATTGTCGAATTAATTCCTGAACTAGAAAATGAATTTAGAACTGTATGCTTTGATGCATTAAAGCGAGAAAGTGCTTCAGTAAAAGTAAAAATTAAAAGAGTGTTGAATAGAATATAAACAGGTGCTAACAATGTATATAAAAAATAGGCAAAACAGCAGTAAATTCAATGGTTTTGGTTCGTATCATAGTTTGTACTTAACCGAAAGTTCAGTGGTTCTAAATCGCCTACTTTTCATATACTAACCGTTACCACACATTAAAAAAAGCAGACAAATGAAATTCAAATTAATTATTTTAAGCATATTTTTACCATTAGTCTTATCTGCTCAAACTGAATTAACACAAAAGCAAATACAAGAAGATTTTACTATTTTTAAGAATGTATTAATAAGTAGTCACCCAAGTTTATATGAATACACAACGAAATCCGAATGGGACAGTATTTTTGTGGATTTTCAAAAAAAAACACCTCAATTAAAAAATACTCCTGATTTATTCAAATCAATCAATTCTTTAGCAAATAATGTTAAAGATGGTCATATTAGAATAATACCTCCAAATATGGAAACAATGCCACAAATGCTTCCTTTATTGATAAAAATAATTGACAAGAAATTTTATACAGATACTGAAGATTTCGGAATCCCTGTTGGTTCAGAAATTACTTCTATTGATGGTATTAAAAATGAAGAATTATTAAATAGGTTTCTTAAATATTCTCAATCTGACGGTTATAATACTACCAAGAAATATCGACAAATAGAAAGAGAGTTCGGTATTTTACACTTTTACGAATTTGGAGCAAAAAGCAGTTATAACGTTACTTATATTACACCGAATAATCAAACTAAAACAATAGAAATACTAAGCCAATCATTTCAGAGCATTGGAATGAGATTTCCTAATAGGAATTCTTATTTTTCCATTTATCACAATAAAACCCATAAATTAGAGCATCTAAAAAACACTTTAGGTCAAAAAATGCCTTATGTATTTTTTATTGACTCTATAAATACTGCTGTACTTACAGTAAATTCTTTTGGAGAAAATCCACAAGAATTCAAATCCAAATTAATTGACCTTTTTAAAGAAATTAAGAAGAAAAAAGCAGAGGCATTAATAATTGATATTAGACAAAACATTGGCGGATTCCGTATTAATGCAATAAACCTTTTTTCATTTATCACTGACCAATCATTTAAACAAAGAGTATCCGAAAATGTGATTACTTCAACGTTACTTGAACAGAAGTATATTAAGAATACTATGTCTGATTACAATGAGTTTTTTAAAACCTATTTTGAGGAATCTGTAAAAAAGGAAGACCGTTGGATTTTAACTACAGATCGTGCAGAGGAAATGATGAAACCATATAAAAACCCATATAAAGGTAAAGTGTATGTTTTAATTGGTGGAAAAACTTTTTCAGCAGGTTCTGCTTTTGCTTTAAATGTAAAAAACGACTCTAAAATGTCACTTATTGGAGAGGAAACAGGTGGAGGATATCATTTTCATACAGGACAATTTCCTGTTTTATATGAATTACCAAATTCAAAAATTATGTTTAATCTATCCTTGGTTAAAATCAATCATTACGTAAAAGATAGTTCTGTTAAAAAAGGTAGTGGTATTTTACCCGATACTGAAATTAACCTGACACAACAAGACTTAATTAATGGAACAGATAGCCAGTTAGATTATATTATTAAACGATTGAAAAAAGAATAAAACGTGTGGTAACAATGTATAAAAAACATAGGGCGATTGTGCTAAACTACAAGTTATGTGCACATTAACAAAGTCCGCTAAATATAAAATTTGGCATTTAGAACAAAAAAATAAAAGCAAAATATTTATATTTAGCTAAGTAATAAACCGAAACGATAGTGCTTATCACCTGCCCTACGTTTCTTATACTAAACGTTCTCTGTAATTGTGGAATAATCAAATGTAATACAAGTGAAAGATATACCTAGCCCCAATATTCACCGTCATTGGGTGAGTATTGGGGCTAGGTATATTCGCTATCATCTTCATCAGGAAGTTTGATGATTTAACACTTAGTTTTTAAATCGCTTTATTATAAAAACAATAAATAAATGGTTGTTTTGAACTTATGTTTATTACAGAAACATCTAAAAGTCGCGTCCATTAAAAAAAACTACACAAATAAATATGAAAAATGCAACTCAATTAGAGAGATACAAAAAATTGCTTACTTATCTTGATGGGAAATTCAAAGAAGAAATCAATACTGATAAAGTAGAGGCAATTAGTCATTATTCTTACCGAAATATCAATCGAATTTTTAAGGCACTTCACCATGAAACAATTGGGAAATACATCAAACGTAGGAGAATGGAAAAGGCAGCCGAGTATTTAAAATATACAGATAAGGGAATTTCTGAAATAGCTTATGAAGTGGGATTTGAAGATAGGTTTGCTTTTAGTAAAGCGTTTAAAAAGACGTTTAACTGTTCTCCTAATGCTTTTCGAAATAGTTGTGAATCCAAAAGGGAGATTATTCGTCAATCATTTGATACAGAAAAAGAGACAGAGCGACAAAAACTTCAATTTGAGGTGAAATTTTTAGCTAACTTTGAATTTCTATGTCTGGAATACAGAGGTTTATATGATGATATTTTAGCTATCAAAAAAGCATATAAACAGCTGTTAGACTTTGCATTAGAAAAAGGAACGCTTACTGGGAATTCTATTTTTATGACAGAAATTAAAGACGATAACGAGATAAGCGATAGCCTTAATTTTCGCTATAATTTAGGAATTGTTTTGGACAAACCATTAACCTTTAAACCAGACGGACTTTTTAAATCCAAAGTTCATAAACGACAGAAATATGCAAGATTCATTCATAAAGGTGCATACGAAAAATGTATAGATACCTATAATAAAATTTATGCTTTTTGGTGGGTTGAGGTAAATTTAGAATTAGCAGACTTACCTACGATAGAAATTTACCTAAACAATGATGAGGATACTCCCAAAGAAGAATTACTCACCGAGATTTATATCCCTGTAAAGTAAAAATTGTCCAAAACGGACACATAACTATTACTCCTTGTTCCTACTTTTGAATAACAAAATAAAAACTGGAGAAAGATATAAGTTAAGTCTAACTCTTATTTTTTATAGAGTATCATTATTAAAAAAAAATCAATATAGAAATTAAACTAAAAATGAGAAAAATTACCACAATACTAATTTTAGCTATACTATTTACTTCTTGTACTTCTTGCTCAAAGAATTCAAATTCAAAAAATTCAAGTTCAGAAGTGGAAGTAGAAAATTTAGGATCACACATCAAGGGGTCTATCATGCATAATGGAATTCAGCGAGATTACATTTTATATATTCCAGCTATTTACGATGGTAATACAGATGTACCTTTGGTTCTTAATTTTCATGGGATAGAAAGTAATGCGACCGAACAAATGTTTTATGGCGATTTTCGTGATATTGCTGATACTGAGGGTTTTATTCTGGTGCATCCAGAAGGAACTTTCTTAAATGGATATCAACATTGGAATGTAGATAGTTTTACACCTGGAACAACAACTGGAAGTACAGCAGATGATGTAGGATTTACCGAAGTATTAATTGATAAATTAGCAAGCCTATATACTATTAATTTAGATAGAGTATATTCAACAGGAATGTCTAATGGTGGCTTTATGAGTCTTTTGCTGGCTTGTCAATTGAGCGAAAAAATTGCGGCTGTCGCCTCTGTTACTGGCTCTATGACTCCAGAGACTTATGCTTTATGTAACCCGCAACACCCAACACCTGTTCTTCAAATTCATGGGACAAGTGATGCCGATGTACCTTATGATGGTGTTTTTTGGTCACGTTCTATTGATGATGTTATATCTTATTGGGTAAATTATAATAATTGCGATACAGACCCAACAATTACGTCTTTTCAAGATATAGATTCATTAGATGGAAGCACCGTTGAGCATTTTGTTTATTCAGGTGGTGATAATGGTGTAACTACAGAGCATATGAAAGTTACAGGAGGCAATCATACTTGGTCCGGAGCAGATATTGATTTACCAGGATTAAACACAAACCAAGATATTAATGCCTCCATTGAAGTCTGGAAATTCTTTTCAAGATTTGACATTAATGGAGAACGTTAACTACATTATCTGTCAATTAATTTGAAATTAGATAATCAGATATTTAAAAATTTAAAGTCAAATTAAAATCATTTAATGAAGCATTTGATTGGTTTTGATAGAAAACTACAGAGAACAATGTATAACCGCAATTACGGCAGTTTCGGATACGTCCGAATCCTATCTGTAATTGCTAAAGTTCCTATTTAATTCAAAAAGTCTGTGTATATTTATTCGTAACTGACGGTTATACGTAGCCGTTGGCTTTAATGCAAAAAAAATCTTACTTTAAATTGAAAAAAAAAAATTCAAACTTATTATCTCAGGCATACCCATTTTATTATCAAGGAAAAGAATTATGGTTAATAACGGTTTTATTATTCTTTATGACTCTTTTATTTGGCTATTTTTTTGAGCCTTTTGAAGTTTATCAACCTGAACATAAAATGGGGTATTTTTGGATTACTTTAATACATTCATGTACTCCTGTTTTTATCGTTTTTTTATTTTTATCTCTAAAAATGTTTCCACGTTTAAAGGATAATTGGAACATAAAAAAGGAAATACTTTTAATATCTATATTTTTACTTATCGTAGGTATTGTACAGTTTCTTATTAGAGATGTTATTTATGACAATCCAAATAATTGGTCTTTACAATATTTCTATGAAGAGATAAGAAACACCTCTCTAGTCGGAATTTTATTTACATTTATTTTGGTACCTATTAATTATCATAGGTTAAATACCAGAAATATCATAAATGCAAATGCATTTAATACTTCAAAAATAACTGCTATTATTTCTAACAAAACTACATCATACATAAATGAATTGGATGTTGATTCGAAAAATGTGTTATATGCAAAAGCAGAAGGTAATTATATAGAATTATTTTTAAGCAACGGGAGTAAAACATTAAAAAGATTAACCATGAAAAGTTTGGGGAATATTTTAGACTCTTATCCTAACTATATAAAAACTCATCGTTCATACATTGTTAATATTAACCAAATCGTTTCAGTTAATGGTAATGCGCAAGGGTATAAACTACAACTTAAAAATTGTTCTGACATCGTTCCAGTTTCCAGAAATATGATTTCAACCTTTAATAAAAAGATGAATTCTTATTAAACATCTTGCTATTCGTCACTAAATTTTGTTAGTCATCACATTTAAAAAACATCAATACTTTTTTTAAATAATTTCGCAAAAAAAATAAGTTGATGCGTAGACATGACATAGATTGGTTACGAGTATTAGTGTTTGGATTACTTATATTCTATCATACCGGAAAATTCTTTGACCCAGGTGATTTTCATATTAAAAACAATATACTTTATGATTGGTTAAAATTACCTATGTACTTTTTAAACCGATGGCGATTACCTATACTTTTTGTAATTTCTGGTATGGGAACTTATTTTGCTTTAAACAAAAGGAGCTCATGGCAATTTAGCAAAGAACGGATTGTTAGATTATTTATACCGTTAGTTTTTGGGATGTTATTTATCATACCGCCCCAAGTTTATATAGAGCGGTTAGCAGATAATGATTTCTTGGGAAGCTATTTTGTTTTTTGGAAAGATGTTGCTTTTATAGGAGAATACCCTGAGGGCAACTTAAGCTGGCATCACCTTTGGTTTTTACCTTATCTATTGTTATTCTCATTACTTTGGTTGCCAATATTTAAATACATTAAAAAATATCCAGCAAATAAATTAATGCTTTGGTTATCTAAGCAAATTAAAAAGCCATTAGGGTTATTCTGGTTTTGTTTACCACTCATTTTAATAGAGTTTACTCTAGAGCCCTATTTTCCAAAGACACATGCTTTAGTGGGCGATTGGTACTTATTGACTAAGTTTAGTGTTCTTTTTGGCTATGGTTTTATATTAATACATCTAAAAGATGTTTTCTGGAAAAGTTTAGAAAGCTATAGGAAATTGTATGCCACCATTGCAGTTTTAGCATTCAGTGTCTTATACGTTTCTGTTTGGATTATGAAGGATACTCATTTTTCGTATGCACTAGAGTTAATTATTGTTCCTATAAATTATTGGAGTTGGATATTAACCTTTTTTGGATTTGCTGCCAAATATCTAAACAAAACTAGTGAAAAGTTGAGGTATGCTAACGAAGCTGTATATCCATTTTATATTTTACATCAAACTATTACAATTATCATTGGCTATTATATAATGAATTTAGATTGGGGATTTTTACTAAAGTTTTCTACAATGATTATAGGCACCTTTTTAGGGAGTTGGATTTTATATGAGTTTGGTATTCGTCGCTTGAAATATATTAGACCTCTTTTTGGTCTAAAGAAGAGGATTAAACAGGGTTAATGTAAAAAACAGATAAAGCACTAAAAGACAACACCGTATATAATTTATTGCTTGCTTCTTACCTACTTGCCATAATCCTCACAGATTTTCTTGATCAGTAACTATTTACTAAATTAGTTGCCAAAACACGCAACAAACCATATACAACAACGTTGTAAGCAATTTGACGCAACCATTTCGGAATTTAAGCATCTATATATAAAATAACAATTATGAAAAAATTAGTATTTATTTTAATAGCAGTAGGAACTTTATTTTCTTGCAATAACGATGACGATTCGAACTCGGAAACAGAATTAGTTGGAAATTGGAAATTAATAGAAATTTTAGCAGACCCTGGAGGTGGAAGTGGAACATTCACTTCCGTTGAAAGCGAAAAAATTATAACTTTTGAAAATGGCGGAATAATAAACTCTAACGGAAATTTATGTGATATGTCAATCAATTCAGAAAATGAAACCTCTGGAACTTACTCTAATTCTGAATCGACTTTTAATTCTTCTGACTGTAATAATCCAGACTATAATTTTACCTATGAACAAACTGGAAATATTTTAATTATTAACTATCCTTGTTTTGAACCTTGTCGAGCGAAATATATGAAGGAATAAAAACTGCTTACAACACCGTATAAAATTAATTGCTAATTTTGGCTCACTTGGGAAATTCCTTCGGAATTTCGCCGTTCGTGATTAATCTAGTAAATTAGTTGCTTGAAACACGCAACTAATCTTACACAATCACGTTAACCCTAATTAAAAACAAATGCAAAAATTAATAAGACCATTCTTAGCACTTCTTTTTTTAACCTTTTCAATGACACTTGCGAACGCTCAAAATAATGATTGTAACTGTTCAAAAGATTTAGAACTCCTAAATAAGAAAATTAAAAAAACACCTTCCTATAAAATAAATAAAACTGTTTATAAAAATCAATTTTTAAAGACTGAAAAAGAAGTAGAAAACTTAAATTCTGGTTACGAATGTTTTGTGCAATTAAACAAATTAATGCTTTCATTACATGATAATCATTCAAGGGTCTATGGCAGTAAGGAAGGAGCAAATGAAGAAATAATAAATGATACTGTTAGATTCAACGAATTTAAAAAATCAAAGTTATTTAATATGTATCCTAGACCAAATATGAATTTGGATAGTTTGAAAATTGTCCTTAAAAATCAACCTATAAAATCGATTGAAGGTATTTATTCCAGAACAGATTATATGACTCTTGGTGTTTATAAACAAGTAAATAAAGCTACCTATAGAGCTATTGTATTAAAATCAGAGAATAAATTATGGGAAGTAGGAGAAGTTTTATACACGCTCATCCCTTTTGGCAATGATTATTTATTAGCGGTTGGAGGAAGTATGGGGTCAAAAAGAATGGTTGCTCATACAGAGCGAATTGAAAGCGGTGTTTTCTTAACAACTCGTTTTCAAAAAAATCCTTCCAAACCTAATTTCTCAGTATCATTATATCCTGAATCTAATTATCTTCGTAAAGAAATTTCACCAGAAATTACATATTTAAAAGTTGGAAGTTTTAGTTCTTGGAATCCAAAACTTTCTGAAGCTGAAAAGTTTTACAAATCTTTGGAAGGCACATTAACAAAGAAAAATCTGATTGTAGATTTACGTGACAATGGAGGTGGTGGGAACAGAAATTCAAATGGCTTGTTTGACATTCTTAAAGATTATCTAAAGAGTAATAATGTCTATGTTCTTATTAATAATAGAACTACTAGTAACGCAGAGCAGTTTGTTTACAAATTGAGTGCTTTTGATAACTGTACAACTTTTGGCAATAGAACAAATGGCACAGTAGCATATGAAAGAGTTGACGATAACTATAACCTTCCTTGTGGAAATTTTTTGGCTATTTTAACATCAAAAAAGCATTCGAAATTCTTAAAATTAGAATCTATAGGATTAGAACCAGATATATTATTAAAAACAGAAACGGACTGGATGCTTGAATTACAAAACTATATTCAAAAAAAATAACTAGGGCTAACAACGTGTATAATTAATTGCTTGGTAACTGCCGACTTACGAAAACTCCGCTGGTATTTTCTATCTGTGATTTGTTTGCTAACTTTAGTGCTGTAACACGCAACTAACCATACACGAACACGTTGGCAAACATTAAATCCAAGATTTACAAAAAATCCAACGTAATAAATAACAAAAAAAATATGAAAAAAATAATTTTATTTTTAGCAGTAGTATTATTTACTACGATTGCTAATGCCCAGGAATACAAAGAATATTATGACAATGGAAACCTTAAA
>Ga0209504_1001546_pt1 | contig 17195 bp, 18 predicted proteins | sample COGITO_mtgs_1005_FD_184791 | JGI IMG/M metagenome (GOLD analysis project Ga0209504, IMG submission 184791) | Pelagic marine microbial communities from North Sea - COGITO_mtgs_100511 (SPAdes) (version 2) | ecosystem: Environmental > Aquatic > Marine > Epipelagic ...
TATTCGTATGAAAACCGCACAAGAAATGAAGCCCAACAGTGTGGCCCTGATCGACGGCCAACCTTGGCTGATCCAGAAGGCCGAATTCACCAAGTCCGGTCGTAACAGCGCCATCGTTAAAATGAAGTTGAAGAACCTGCTGACCGGTTCTTCGACTGAAACTGTGTACAAGGCTGACGACAAGCTTGAACCGGTTATCCTGGATCGCGTAGATGTGACCTACTCCTACTTCAGCGAGCCGAACTATGTCTTTATGGACAACGAGTTCAATCAGTACGAGCTGAACCAGGACGACCTGGAAAGCGTAATGCCGTACATCGTCGATGGCATGACCGACGTCTGCGAAGCCGTGTTCTTCGAAGGCAAAGTGGTTTCGGTTGATCTGCCAACCACCATCGTTCGTCAGATCACCTACACCGAAGGTTCTGCCCGTGGCGATACCTCTGGCAAAGTGATGAAGCCGGCCAAGCTGAGCAACGGTACCGAAGTCAAGGTTGCAGACTTCTGCAACATTGACGACTGGATCGAGATCGACACCCGTACCGGTGAGTACAAATCCCGCGCTAAAGCCCCGGTCTAAGACTGGCTTTAACCGTGTGAACAAAAAGCCCGACCTAGCGTCGGGCTTTTTTATGCCTGCGTTATGTTGAACTGCATCCGTTAGTGCCGCTGTAGGCCGCTTTGCAGGGCTAAGTCCCAGGGCGCGACTGGGCCAAAGCGGGCCTTGAGAAACTCCAATAGCAAGCGGCTGCGTGAGTCGGTCTCGCGCTCCAGGCGCAGGGCGTAGATGCCGCTGGGTTCGGGTGCTGGTAGGCCGTTCTCGCAGAATAACGGCAGCAGTTCGCCGCGCAGCAGGTAATCGCTGATCAGCCAGGTGGGCAAGTGAGCGATACCGAGGCCGGCGAGTGCGCTAAACAGCAAGGCTTCGGCGTTGTTGGCGGTCATGCGCAGGCGTTTGGGTCGGCACAGCTGCAGTTTGCCGTCCTGCTCGAAGCGCCAGGCGTAGGGCGGTGCCAAGCTGTCCCAATCGAGGCCGTCATGTTCTTCGAGCTCGCTGGGGCTGCGGGGTAGGCCGCGACGAGCCAAGTACTCGGGGCTGGCGCAGACGACGCGCACCATGGGCGATAGCGCTGTGGCGACTAGGCGGGTATCGGCCAGCGGGCCGATGCGCAGCACCAGGTCGACTTCGCCTAAGTGTGTGCCCTGTAGGTCGACGAAACTGTCGATCAGCCGTAGCTGCACATCAAGACCCGGATAGGCGACCAAAAATTCGGCAATAGCGGGAGCCAAATGGCGTCGGCCGAATGGTGCGGGCGCGTCGATGCGGATTAACCCTTCCGGGGCGCTGCTTAGTGAAACGGCTTCGGCGCGGGCCAGGTGCAGCTCGGCGAGAATGCGCCTGGCCCGCTCGGCAAATGCCAGCCCGGCAGAGGTGGCGCGCACAGCATGGGTACTGCGGCTGAACAGGCTACTGCCGAGCGAACGTTCCAGGCCGTCAATGCGGCGCGCAACGGCCGAGGGGGTCAATGGGTGCCGACGGGCGGCAGCGGAGAAGCTGCCAGTTTCCAATACATCGAGAAACAAGCTGAGTTGGTCGGTCAGGCTATCGGGGTTCATGCTAAGGCCTTGCTGCGCGTTATAAGCAAAGCCATTGTGCGTTGCTGTGCGTTTCGCGGCTAGTAGCCACTGGTTAGGCTGTGAAGCTCTTCCTGGAGCGTGCCGATGACCGTGCTCGATTTTGTCTTGAACCTGCTGCTCGGACTCGTCCTTGGCACCTTGGGCGGTCTGTTTGGGATTGGTGGTGGGCTGATCGCCATTCCTGCGCTGGGCGTGCTGTTTGGCCTGGATCAACAGTTGGCTCAGGGTACGGCGCTGGTGATGGTGGTGCCCAATGTATTGCTGGCGTTGTGGCGCTATCACCAACGCAATCGAATCGCATGGCGGCATGCTTGCGCGTTGGCGGCCACGAGTCTGGTTTTTGCTGTGCTGGGTGCGGGGTGGGCGGTCACTTTGGAGGCGGAGCGCATGCGCCTAAGCTTTGTGATTTTCTTGGTGTTACTGGCGGCGTATAACTTCTCGCGCCTCTACAGTAAGCCCGCCATGTTGTCGGTGGGGCTGCGTTACCCTTGGCCCTGGCTGACGCTCTTGGGCAGTGGTGCAGGTTTGCTGGGTGGGTTGTTCGGCGTCGGCGGCGCGGTGTTGGCGACGCCCGTTTTAACCACGGTTTTTGGCACCAGCCAAGTGGTGGCGCAGGGGTTGTCCCTGGCACTGGCGGCGCCGAGCACAGCGGTGACCCTGGTCACCTATGCGGCTCATGACCATGTTGATTGGCTCCTGGGGGCCCCCTTAGCATTGGGCGGTTTGTTGAGCATCAGCTGGGGTGTGCGTTTGGCACATGCGTTGCCCGAGCGCCTGCTGCGTGCGCTGTTCACGGTCTTTCTACTGCTCTGTGCCGTGTCGCTGGGGCTTAAACTTTAAAGCCTTCGGCGATCTGCTCGGCCAAGGTTTCGGTGACCTGGGTTTGCGTGTTGCTGTTACGCAACAGCACGATGCTGGCCGAGGGCAGGGCTGGCATGCCTTGCGCTTCGCCAATGACCTGCAAGTCCGGAGTAATAAGACTTTGCAGCTGGGCGGTAATGGCCAGGCCGGCGCTGACTGCAGCCATGATGGCCGACAGGCTCGGGCTGGTGTAGGCGATACGGAAGTTACGGCCCATCGCATCCAAGCCATTGCTGGCCCAAGAGCGGCAAAAACACTGTGAGTTGAACATTGCCAGGGGCAGGGTTTCCAGTTCATGCAGGTTGCTGTTGCGGGCCTGGGCCCACACTAGGTGCTCCTGACGCAGCAATTGACCGATCTCAGTACCAGGCTCGCGGGTGACGATCGTCAGGTCGAGATCCTGGCGTTGCAGCAGCTGGAATGACGGTTCGCAATGCAGCTCTACTTGCACCAACGGATAGGACTGAGCGAAGCGCACCAGAATGCCCTGCATAAAGCGCATCACATAATCATCTGGGGTGCCGATGCGCACGGTGCCGACCATGTGTGGCTCGCGCATGCTGTTCATCACTTCGGCATGTAATTTCAAAATACGTCGGGCGTAGCTCAGTAGCAGTTGGCCCTCGGCGGTAAGACTGAACTGGCGACCATCGCGAATAAACAGCGGACGCTGTATCACGTCTTCTTCGAGGCGTTTCATCTGCATGCTGACGGCCGACTGGGTGCGGTTAACCATCTCCGCGGCGCGGGTAAAGCCGCCCTGATCAGCAATTGCAACAAAGGTGCGCAGCAGTTCACTGTCGATACTCGGATAATTGGCCATTCATCAATCTCTGAGATGTATTGCATAAGAAACATTCGTTGGATTGATCATAAGCCCAGCGCGAGACTGTCGCCAACCCCACAAGGAGGGCGACGAGATGAAAGGTCAAAAAGGTTATGCGTTAGTTGGAACTGGGCGCTTGCTGGGTCGGCGGCCGCTTGAGGTGTTGCGTGCAGTCGGGCGCCAGCTCTATCGTTGGTGGCAGTTGTCAGAGCAGCGCCGACGTTTATCCATGCTCGATGAGGCGGCGTTGAAGGATCTCGGCCTGAGCCGTGGCGATGTGCTGCAGGAAAGCGAGCGGCCCTTCTGGGATGATCCGCTTTCGCGTTGAACCGCTGAGTTGCAGCCCTGCGTTGTGCGGCTGCACGGCGTTGGAACTGTGCGCTAAGGGCAATGGTTAATCAGGAAACTACTTAAAAAGGAGCGTGTCGATGTCTGCCTACCAACTTGCACAGTTGAATATTGCAACGATGAAGGAGCCGCTGGAGTCGCCGAGAATGGCCGATTTCGTCGCCAATCTGGAGCGCATTAACGCGCTTGCTGAAGCATCGCCAGGCTATATCTGGCGATTGCAGGACGAGGCGGGCGACGCCACGGCGCTGCGCCCGTTTGGTGATGAGGTGCTGGTGAATCTGTCGGTGTGGCGCGATGTGCCGGCGCTGAGTGATTACGTGTACAAGTCCGCCCATACCGAGATGCTCAAGCGCCGTCAGGAGTGGTTCAGCAAAGTCAGTGCGGCGCATATGGTGCTGTGGTGGGTGCCGGCTGGGCATCGCCCATCGATTCAGGAAGCGGCCGAACGCTTGGCGCTGCTGCGTGAGCAAGGGGCGAGCGCGCAGGCGTTCAGTTTTCGCCAGGCGTTCCCTGCGCCGGATGCGCTGGTGGCTTTGGCTGTTGAGTAGCGTCGGTTGTAGCTAGCTAACGGTGGGTCGGTCTAGCGTTCTGGCGCGCTAGGCTGATCACCGGAGCGGCAGAGGGGCGATGCATCCGCTACAATGCGCGCCGAATTTGTCTTGCCCGAGAGCCTAGCCATGCCCGCTTGTCAGACCCCTATTATCGTTGCTCTGGATTTTCCGACCCGTGATGCCGCACTGGCGTTGGCTGATCAGCTCGATCCGGCGCAGTGTCGGGTAAAAGTCGGCAAGGAACTGTTCACCCGTTGTGGTCCGGACATCGTCAACGTGCTGGCCGGTAAGGGTTTTGAGGTGTTTCTCGACCTGAAATTCCACGATATTCCCAACACCACGGCCATGGCGGTAAAGGCTGCCGCTGAAATGGGTGTGTGGATGGTCAATGTGCATTGCTCGGGTGGCTTGCGCATGATGGCCGCCTGCCGCGAGACCCTGGACAAACTTGCCGGCGCCAAGCCGTTGCTGATTGGCGTGACCGTGCTGACTAGCATGGAGCGTGAAGACCTTGCAGGTGTTGGCCTCGACGTTGAGCCACAGGCGCAAGTGTTACGTTTGGCCGGGCTGGCGCAACAGGCGGGGCTGGATGGGTTGGTGTGTTCGGCTCAGGAAGCGCAAGCACTGAAAAGTGCTTACCCTGCACTGCAACTGGTAACCCCTGGGATTCGTCCCGCGGGCAGTGCGCAGGATGATCAACGGCGTATCCTGACGCCGCGCCAGGCGCTGGATGTTGGCTCTGACTACCTGGTTATCGGCCGACCCATCAGCCAAGCGGCCGACCCGGCGCAGGCGTTGGCGGCGGTGGTGGCTGAACTGGCTTGAGTGCCGAGCTGGTCTCGCGGAAGTACTTTAAAAACTGTATACAATCGCTGCGTCTCGATTAGTCAGGTCATACCTATGCATCCCGCCGCCGAAGATTCGCCTCTGGGCAAATCCAGCGAATACATCGCTACTTACACGCCTTCTCTGTTGTTCCCGATTCCCCGTGCGGCCAAGTGGGCTGAGTTGGGCTTGAGTGCTGAAACGCTGCCCTACCAGGGTGTGGATTTCTGGAACTGTTTTGAGTTGTCCTGGTTGCTACCGTCGGGCAAACCGGTGGTGGCCATGGGTGAGTTCTCCATTCCCGCCGATTCGCCGAATATTATTGAGTCAAAGTCGTTCAAACTGTACCTCAACTCGCTGAACCAATCGGTGTTCAACAGTGCTGACGAGTTGGTCGTCGTATTGAAAAAAGACCTTTCGGCGGCCGCAGGTAAGTCTGTTGGCGTGCGTGTGCGCAGCCTGGGTGACGTGACGGCCGAGGGGGTTGGCAGTGCGCCAGGCAGCTGCATTGATGAGCTGGATGTGGCCATCAGCAACTATGCGCAGCCGCAACCCGAACTGCTGCGTTGTGATACAACGCGAGTGGTTGAGGAGAGCGTGCATAGCCATCTGCTCAAATCCAACTGCCCGGTTACTGGGCAGCCCGATTGGGGCACGCTGGTGGTGCAATACCGCGGTGCGGCGCTGGATCACGCCAGCTTGCTGGCCTATTTGGTGAGCTTTCGTCAGCACGCCGACTTTCATGAGCAGTGCGTGGAGCGGATTTTTCTCGACTTGCAGCGCTTGCTCAAACCGCAGCAGCTGACGGTCTATGCGCGATACGTGCGGCGCGGCGGTTTGGATATCAATCCGTATCGCAGTAGCGGTCCAATCAGCCCGGATAACCGCCGTTTGGCACGCCAGTAATGCAAAACCCCAGCTAGTGCTGGGGTTTTCTTAGGCTGAGTGAATGGGCGCTTAGATACCCATATTGGCCAGGCTCTGCACGATATTGCGCAGGGTGCCGGCAAGGGTTGGGTGGCTGGCTTCAAAGCGCTCCACCGCCAAGTTCACTCCATCAATCAGGGTCGCGTCAGGAGCTGCCGCGGCCTCGCGGGCCAGTTGCAGTTCAATTTCCTGAGTCAGCACAAACAGTTCGGCGCGTTCTTCTTCAGTCAGTGGCGGTTGCTCGGCCAGTTGGTCGCGCAGGTCTTGCAGTTGTTGCTGCAGGGTGCTTGCAGGCATGGAAATCTCCCTTTAGTAATCGACAGAGTGACTGACCTTGCGCGGGTGCGGAAGGTTCTGCATACGTTTAGGGTAATCCAAGCTCGCTGGCTTTGCTTGCTTTGGATCAAGCGTCAGGTTTGCCTGCGTTCTCAGTGCGCTCACGGCTTTTCACCTTTTTGCCGGCGCTGACTGAGGTCTGCCAAGCAGGCTGGCAGGTCGCTGAGCTGGTCAATTACCGAATGCACGCCAAGTCGGTACAAGTGCAGAGTGGCTTGGCTGCGTAGTCGGTCACGCTCGCCCATTGGCAGGCTTTGCCAGTCTGCCAGCGCCAGGGCGCAGAGCGGACCGCTGATCGCCAAACCAATGGTCCAGATACCGGCATTGAGTGCTGCTTGCAGCAGGCGCGGCTCGCCGCTGACCAGTACGCAGCCTTCAAGCTGATTGACCTTTAAGGCCATCAGGCTGAGCCAGATGGCGTCGGGCGCTGGCCATGGCCGATGATTGTGATCGGGTGTGCCAGGTAGCCAGCTTGGCAGTGCACTGGCCAGGCAAGTGCTGGCATCACGCGGTAATTCATCCAGCCAGGCACAAGGTACACCCTGGTTTTGCAGGCGCTCTAGCAGCGGCACAGCGGAGCCCACGGCTTCTGCATGCGCTTGAGCCATCGTGCACAGTTCTTGTTGGTAGGCTCGCCATTCCTCTGGGCGCGGTTCACGGCCAAGGGCATGCGATAAGCTTTGCGGGGCACATGCTGCCGGATAAAGGCGTTGCAGGGTGAGGGGGGCGGTACGTGCGCCGAAGTCCACTAGGCACCCGGACAAGCTGAACAATATGGCGCTGAATGGGGGCGAGGAAGCAGGGGTTTGCATGGGCCGTCCTTGAAGATGGTCTAGTCCACGCTAATGTCCCTGCGTTACAGCTTGATGACGAGGTTGTGTCAGTGAGGCTCTGTCGGCAACCGGACGATGATCGCATAGCCATCGATTAAGAAGTTATCAGGCGCCTACTCATCCGCTATGCTGCCAATTCGCGGTGTTGCCGCCTTATAATGCGCCACCTGATGTGGTCTCCCAATAGGTAGGCAGCCCGACTATTTTCAAGGAGTGACTGTAATGCGTGTGACTGGTGTGAGTTGGACTGAGCGATTGGGCGTGCTGCTTGCCTGTGCGGGCCTATTGTTGCTGCCTGCGCTGGCGCAAGCCAATGAGGACGACCCTTGGCAGGGTTACAATCGCTTTATGTTCCGCATCAACGACAATGTTGATGCCTATACCCTTAAGCCTCTGGCCAAGGGTTACCAGGCCGTTACCCCGAAATTTCTTGAAGAGGGTGTGCATAACGTCTTCCGCAATATCGGGGATGTGGGCAACCTGGCTAACAATCTGCTGCAAGCCAAATTCCATGACGCGGGAGTTGATGGCAGCCGCCTGATCTTCAATACCACCTTCGGCTTGTTGGGTTTCTTTGATGTAGGCAGTGCTATGGGCCTGCAGCGCAGCGATGAGGACTTTGGTCAAACCATGGGGGCTTGGGGGCTCAACAGCGGGCCTTACGTAGTGCTACCACTGTTGGGGCCGAGCACCGTACGCGATGCCTTCGGTAAGGTGCCTGACAGCATGCTGACGGCCCCTGCGTATATCGACCATGTGCCAACCCGTAATGTCGTGCGAGCCGTCAATCTGGTGGATGTGCGTGCCAGCCTGCTCTCGGCTGAGCGTCTGATCAGTGGCGACAAGTACATCTTTGTCCGCAATGCCTACCTGCAGAATCGCGAATTCAAAGTGCGCGATGGCGAGGTTGAAGACGATTTCTGAGTCGTCGGCCTGGAGCAGTTCTTAACGTTGTGTAGCAATGATTCGTAGAGTGGCTGCCATGGATGGCGGACCATAAAAAAGGCGACCTGTATGGTCGCCTTTTTGTTTTTGAGCGTATTCAGCTCATGGAAATAATTGCCAACCCCAGCGCCTGACGGCCGTCGTCCATTGCGCTAACGCGCACCACTTCGGCCTGTGCATCCAATCCGCGTAACTCGTTATGGTCTGAGGCGATGTGGATACGTACCTTGTCGCCCATCTTCACCGCGCTCTCGGCCTCCAGCTGCATGCCGGTGCTGGACAGGTCTAGACACAGTGCGGGAATTTCTTTGCCGTCATGGTGCAGGGTGACGGGGGCCTCTAGCCGCATACGGATGTAATCGCGTTTTTCACTGTAGTCACGATCATTTTGGCTCATGGGCATTTTCCTCTTGTTATGGGGGCTGTCCTGCAGCTCTTATAACCTTGGCTGATTTGAGGTGTAAAGGCATGCTGCGACGACCGGCGCACGCTTGAATCACGTTGCGGATGGGAGTACCGTCTGCGCCTTGATGCAAGCCGAGTTCGCGCGTCCGGGTAATTGCCCTGACGCATAAGCCAACCCACACCCGGCGCAGTTTGCCTGGATACCCCATGCACAAAACCAGTGCCACGTTGCTGATAATCGATGACGACGACGTAGTGCGTGCGAGCCTCGCAGCCTACCTGGAAGACAGTGGTTTTCATGTGCTGCAAGCCGTTAATGGCTCGCAGGGGCTGGATGTCTTTCATGCAGAGTCGCCGGATTTGGTGATCTGCGATCTGCGTATGCCGCAAGTCGACGGCCTTGAGCTGATCCGTCGTATCAATGCACTGCATGTGGAAACCCCGGTGATCGTGGTGTCCGGTGCGGGCGTGATGAGTGATGCTGTCGAGGCCTTGCGCCTGGGCGCGGCCGATTACCTGATCAAACCCCTGGCTGACCTGGCTGTACTGGAGCACTCCGTGCACCGTGCGCTGGATCGCGCCAATCTGCGTCTGGAAAACCAGCGCTACCGTGATCAGCTAGAAACCGCCAACCGCGAACTGCAAGCCAGTTTGCACCTGCTGCAGGAAGATCAAAACGCTGGTCGTCAGGTGCAGATGAACATGCTGCCGATCACGCCTTGGCAGGCTGACGGCTTGAACTTCGCGCACCAGATCATTCCTTCGTTGTACCTGTCGGGCGATTTTGTTGACTATTTCCGCGTCGACGACAGCCGTATCGCTTTTTATCTGGCCGATGTTTCCGGGCATGGCGCGTCTTCGGCATTTATCACTGTATTGCTGAAGTTTATGACCACGCGTTTGCTGTATGAGTCGCGTCGCGGCGGTAATCTGCCAAATTTCAAGCCCTCTGAGGTGCTCGGCCATATCAACCGGGGGCTGATCAACTGCAAGCTGGGCAAGCACGTGACGATGCTCGGTGGTGTGATCGATCATGCCAACAATCGCCTGACCTACAGCATTGGTGGTCATCTACCTCTGCCTGTGCTGTACAGCGAAGGGCAGGCGCGTTACCTAGAAGGGCGTGGCTTGCCGGTCGGACTGTTTGTTGAAGCCGAATACAATGATCTGGAAATGGACTTGCCTGAAGCCTTCAGCTTGACGCTGCTCTCCGACGGCATCCTCGATTTGTTGCCGGGTGATACCTTGAAAGACAAGGAAACGCTCTTGCCGCAACTGATCAGTTCCGCGGGTGGCACCCTAGATGGCTTGCGCAAGGCTTTTGGGCTGGCCAATCTTGGGGATATGCCGGATGATATCGCCTTGCTGGTGTTAAGCAGGAACCTTGCATGAACCCTGGGATAAGCCCCGGTAGAATCCAGTTTGCCGAGCAAGATGGCACCTTCATCTTGAAGTTTGTCGGTGAAGTTCGTCTGACGCTGTGTTCGGCTCTGGACTCGACCATCGAGAAGATCTTCACTGCGCTGAACTTCTCAGCCATCGTGATTGATCTGACTGAAACCCGCAGTATCGACAGCACTACCCTTGGGCTCTTGGCCAAGTTGTCGATCTTGTCGCGGCAGAAAATTGGTTTACTGCCCACGGTGGTGACTACGCACGCCGACATCACTCGGTTGTTGCAGTCCATGGGCTTCGATCAGGTATTCAATATCGTCGACACACCGCTGCCGTGCCCGGATTGCCTGGATGACCTGCCATCGCAGGATCAGTCGGAAGAATTGGTGCGAACCAAGGTGCTAGAGGCGCATCGCATTTTGATGGGCTTGAACGAGTCCAATCGCGAGGCTTTTCACGATCTGGTCAATGCCCTCGAACATCATTGATGTTGGCTGTATAAACAAACGGGGCGCTCAATGAGCGCCCCGTTTGCATTTAGGGCTGTCAGGCTTGAGCGGTTAGCAGTTTTTCCAGCTTTTCCTGATCGCGGGCAAACAAACGAATGCCCTCAGCCAGCTTTTCCGTGCCCATAGCGTCGTCGTTCATGGCCCAGCGAAATTGGCTTTCGTTCAGGCTCTGCTTGGCTTCGGCAGGCTTGCCCGGATTGAGCAGGCGGGCTAGTGGCTGTTGATCATCCGCCAGCTGTTGCAGCAATTCTGGGCTGATGGTCAGGCGATCGCATCCCGCCAGTTGTTCGATTTGGCCAAGATTGCGAAAGCTCGCGCCCATCACCACGGTTGGGTAGGCGTTAGCTTTGTAGTAGTTGTAGATGCGCGTGACTGATTGCACGCCTGGGTCCTCGGCGCCGACATAGTCACGGCCCTCGGCTTTTTTATACCAGTCGTAAATGCGGCCGACGAAAGGTGAAATCAGGAATATGCCAGCATCTGCGCATGCCTGGGCTTGGGCGAAACCGAACAGCAAGGTTAGGTTGCACTGGATGCCGGCCTTTTCCAGTTGCTCAGCGGCGCGAATACCTTCCCAGGTCGACGCGATCTTTATCAGTACGCGTTCACGGGCAATACCGGCTTCTTCATAAAGCCCAATCAGGCGCTCGGCGCGGCGCAGGGTGGCTTGGGTGTCAAAGGACAGACGTGCATCGACCTCGGTGGAAATTCGCCCAGGGATGATTTTGAGAATTTCACCACCCACAGCGACACCAAAATGGTCGCAGGCCAAGCCCAGGTCACCCTGGCTGGCCTTGACGGCGCTTTTCAGCAGTTCGCTGTAGCCCGGCATGGCAGCGGCTTTAAGCAGCAGGGAAGGGTTGGTGGTGGCATCGACCGGTTTCAGACGGGCGATGGCGTCGAGGTCGCCGGTATCGGCGACCACGGTGGTGAACTGCTTGAGTTGATCCAGCTTGGAGGTCATGACACAGCCTTGTCGTTGCAGATGCACCGACCTTACCCGAGTCAGCGGCCTTGCAGCAATTGCGCCGCTTGATCGAAAAGCACCAGCGGCTCACTGGTTTTGTGAATATCCACCGAGAGCAGTTGACGAAAGCGTCGCGCACCGCTGAAGCCTTGGGCCAGGCCCAGCATATGGCGGGTGATATGGTGCATGCTGCCGCCTTCGGCGAGGTGAGCGGCAATGTAGTCGCGCATGCTCTGCATGGCTTCGAAGCGGCTCATAACGGCGCGCGTAGAGCCGAATAGCTGTTGGTCAACCTGGGCCAGCAGGTAAGGGTTGTGATACGCCTCGCGGCCTAGCATCACGCCATCGAAGGTTTGCAGGTGCTGCTGGCAATCTTCCAGGGTCTTAATGCCGCCATTGAGGATGATCTCAAGCTCGGGAAAGTCCTGCTTGAGCTGCGCTGCCACCTCATAACGCAGCGGTGGCACCTCGCGGTTCTCCTTGGGCGATAACCCTTCGAGAATGGCGATGCGCGCATGCACGGTGAAGCTGCGGCAGCCGGCATCGCGCACCGTACCAACGAAATCGCAAAGTTCGGCATAGCTGTCGCGGCCATTAATGCCGATGCGGTGTTTCACCGTGACCGGGATGTCGACCGCGTCCTGCATGGCTTTCACGCAATCGGCGACCAGCTGCGGATGACCCATCAGGCAGGCACCGATCATGTTGTTCTGCACCCGATCACTGGGGCAGCCGACGTTGAGGTTGACCTCGTTGTAGCCCGCTTCCTGCGCCAGTTTGGCGCAAGCCGCCAAGTCCGCCGGCGCGCTGCCGCCCAGCTGCAAGGCTAGTGGGTATTCGGCTGCACTGTGGCGCAGAAATCGCGCCGTATCGCCATGCAATATCGCACCGGTGGTGACCATCTCGGTGTAAAGCAAGGCCTGCTGAGACAGTTGGCGCAAGAAGAAACGGCAGTGCCGATCAGTCCAATCCATCATCGGTGCCACGGAGAAGCGGCGCGAGAGTTTGGCTGCAGATGTGCTGGCAAGCGGTAAAGAAATATCGGGCATCGGAATCAGTCTGCTTGACGACCTGCGTAGAGGCGGTCGTGGTTCTGTGGCTACTGGTGCGCCTGCCTTGATTAAGCAGGCAGCGCCTGGGTGCGATGTGCGGCAGTTTATCAGCCTGAGTAGCGTTTTCGTTTTTTGTGCGCGGGCTGATATGTGTTCAAGGTGTGCAGATTTTATCTGGCGGGTTGGGTCGCAGGCACTTCATCGCTATGCTCTGCGCCACAAACCAGCCAGTGGGTGAGTAATGTTTAAGTCTGTTCGCGTAGTAAAGCTTCTGCCGGTTGCTCTGTTGTTTCTGCTAGGCGCCTGTTCTAGTGGGCCGCAGTTACTGCCTGAGACCAAACGCTTACCCGAGCGGGTTGAATTGGCTGATGTGCCGTTTTTTCAACTCAGTGATGCGCAGGGCGGGCCTTCTGCGTTGGCTGCGTTGCTCAATCATCACGGGGTGATCAGTAGTCCTGGCCTGGTGGATGAGCGCATTCAGCAAATGGCCAAAGGGCAAAGCACGCAAGCCGGGCTTGAGGCGGTGGCGCGTTCTTATGATCTGCTGGTCTATCCGCTGCCCGGTAATCTGGACGCGCTTATGCAGCAGGTGTCTGCAGGTCATCCGGTGCTGGTGATGCAGGACCGGCTGTTTGGCGGCCCCGGCTCCCAGTTTGCCGTGTTGGTAGGTTACGACCAGCGCGAACGGACGTTGGTGCTGCGTTCCGGCAATACGCGGCGCTGGTACACCAGTTTTGCCAGTTTTGATCAAGCCTGGAACGAAGCAGGGCGCTGGGCGGTGCTGATTCAGCCTACACATCAATTGCCGGCTCAGCCGGTTGAGCGAGTCTGGTTGCAGGCCGCCCGTGATCTGCAGCAGCAAGGCCGAGGCGATGCAGCGCAGCGTGCGCTACGCGCGGCGCGTCAGGTTTGGCCGGATGCGGCGCTGTAAAGATTCCGCGCAAAATGTGTGATGAAAGAACGCAAAACGGCACCCGAAGGTGCCGTTTCGTATGCGTGTATTGTTTAGATGCCCAGCTTGTCACGCAGGGTGTAATACCAGGCGCCCAGTGCGCTGAACGGTACTTGGAATAAGCGACCGCCTGGGAATGGGTAATGCGGCAGGTCGGCAAATGCGTCGAAGCGTTCAGCCTGGCCGCGCAATGCTTCGGCAAGCACCTTGCCGGCCAGGTGTGTGTAAGTCACGCCGTGGCCACTGCAACCTTGCGAGTAATAGATGTTATCGCCCAGGCGACCCACTTGCGGCAGACGCGATAGCGTCAGCAGGAAGTTGCCGGTCCAGGCGTAGTCGATCTTTACGTCCTTCAGCTGCGGGAAGGCTTTGAGCATCTTCGGGCGAATGATCGCTTCAATGTTTGCCGGGTCGCGTGCGCCGTAAACAACGCCGCCACCGAAGATCAGACGGTTGTCGCCGGTCAGGCGGTAATAGTCCAATAGGTAGTTGCAGTCTTCGACGCAGTAATCTTGCGGCAGCAAGCTTTTCGCCAGCTCAGCAGAAAGCGGTTCGGTTGTGATCACCTGTGTGCCGCATGGCATCGATTTGGCCGACAGCTCAGGCACCAGATTGCCCAGGTAGGCGTTACCCGCTACGACGATGAACTTGGCTTTGATTCGGCCGTTGGGGGTGTGCACGACGGGGTTAGCACCGCGGTCAATGCGGATGGCGGGTGATTGCTCATAAATCACGCCGCCCAGCGACTCGACTGCTGCCGCTTCGCCCAACGCCAGGTTGAGGGGGTGGATATGGCCGCCGCTCATGTCGAGCATGCCGCCGGCATAAATGTCAGTACCCACCACTTCTTGTATGCGCTTGGCATCCATCAGCTCTAGTTGGGTGTGCCCGTAGCGTTCCCAGAGTTTTTTCTGTGATTCCAAGTGCTTCATGTGTTTTGAGGTGTTGGCGGCAAACACGCCGCCGTCCTTGAGGTCGCACTGAATGTTGTACTTGGCGATACGCTCACGAATGATCCGGCCGCCCTCAAACGCCATATCGCCGAGCAGCTGTGCCTGCTTGGGCGCGCAGCTGCGCTCGATTACATCGATATCACGGCTGTAGCTGTTGACGATCTGTCCGCCATTGCGGCCCGATGCGCCGAAGCCGACTTTGGCTGCTTCGACGATGCTCACCTTGAAGCCGTTCTCCAACAGGGCAATAGCGGTAGACAGGCCGGTGTAGCCGGCGCCGATGATGCACACGTCAGTCTCGACGTCGCCATTCAATTCCGGGCGGGCCGGTACCGAATTGGCTGAGGCCGCGTAGTAGGATTGTGGATAAGCTGTGTGCGCCATTTTGCAACCTCTGTTCTTTATTTTTTACGAATGGACAGATGCTACCTGAGTTAAAAATGTCCGGCTAGTGACCCGTGTGAAATATTAAACGCACTATAGAACAGTAAAAAATTCATCTATTCAGGCAGTTAGCGAAAAATATGTTGACTCTTTTTATCGCGGCCGTAGAATGCGCACCCATCGTAGGCACGTAGCTCAGTTGGTTAGAGCACCACCTTGACATGGTGGGGGTCGTTGGTTCGAGTCCAATCGTGCCTACCAGATTTGGTAGAAAAAAGGGTCGCTGATGCGGCCCTTTTTTTGTTGGGTCCTTGTTCGTAGGCCATGCCTTTGCAAGCATCCGTGCTTTTAGTTGTTGTTTAAACCTCCAGTGACTGCGGTTCGGTTTTGGTTTGGCTTACAGGCTTCTGCTTTTGTATGGCAGGTTTACCGACGAATCGCTTACTGGCTCATCCCAACCCATGTGGCCTTTGGTAGAGGTCACCACTAGGAGAGGAGGCGCCATGCCCATCATTACTCTTCCCGACGGCAGTCAGCGTCCATTCGATCACCCGGTATCCGTACTCGAGGTGGCGCAATCCATTGGCGCAGGTCTAGCCAAGGCTACAGTGGCCGGTAAGGTCAACGGTAAGCTGGTCGATGCATGTGACTTGATTGACAGCGACTCAACCCTGCAGATCATCACGCCAAAAGACCAGGAAGGGCTCGAAATCATTCGCCACTCCTGCGCGCATTTGATTGGTCATGCGGTCAAGCAGTTGTTTCCTACGGCCAAGATGGTGATTGGGCCGGTCATTGATGACGGTTTCTACTACGACATCGCTTCTGAGCGTCCTTTTACTCTAGATGATGTGGCGGCTATCGAGCAGCGCATGCAGCAGCTGATCGAGAAAGATTACGACGTCATCAAGAAAGTCACCCCGCGCGCAGAAGTTATTGATGTGTTCACTGCCCGTGGTGAGGACTACAAGCTGCGTCTGGTTGAGGGTATGCCGGATGAGCAGGCAATGGGCCTGTACTACCACGAAGAATACGTCGACATGTGCCGCGGCCCGCACGTGCCGAACACGCGCTTTCTCAAGGCCTTCAAGCTGACCAAGCTGTCCGGTGCTTACTGGCGCGGCGATGCCAATAACGAGCAGTTGCAGCGTGTGTATGGCACGGCTTGGGCGGATAAGAAGCAGTTGGCGGCTTATATCCAGCGTATCGAAGAGGCCGAGAAGCGTGATCACCGCAAAATCGGCAAGCGCCTTGATTTGTTTCATACCCAGGAAGAAGCGCCGGGTATGGTGTTCTGGCATCCAAATGGCTGGACCATTTATCAAGTGCTAGAGCAGTACATGCGTGGCGTGCAGCGCGAAAATGGTTACCAGGAAATCAAGACGCCGCAAATTGTTGACCGTGTGCTGTGGGAGAAATCCGGGCACTGGGGTAACTACGCTGACAACATGTTCACCACTCAGTCGGAGAGCCGCGAATACGCGATCAAGCCGATGAACTGCCCGTGCCATGTGCAGGTGTTCAACCAGGGGCTGAAAAGCTACCGCGAGTTGCCGCTGCGTTTGGCCGAGTTCGGCTCTTGTCATCGCAATGAGGCGTCAGGTGCGCTGCACGGCATCATGCGTGTGCGTGGCTTTACTCAGGACGATGCGCACATCTTCTGCACCGAAGAGCAGGTCAAGAAAGAGGCGGCGGACTTCATTAAGCTGACCTTGCAGGTTTATGCCGACTTTGGTTTCAGCGACGTAAAAATGAAGCTCTCCACGCGCCCTGCGAAGCGCGTGGGTGATGATGCGTTCTGGGATCGTGCCGAAGAGGCGCTGGCCAATGCGCTGAATGAAGCGGGGCTGCCTTGGGAGTACTTGCCGGGTGAGGGGGCTTTCTACGGTCCGAAGATCGAATTTACCCTGCTTGACTGCCTTGGTCGCGCTTGGCAGTGCGGTACCTTGCAGTACGATCCAAACATGCCTCAACGTTTGGATGCGAGCTACGTTTCCGAAGACAACAGCCGTAAAGTGCCGGTCATGTTGCACCGGGCAATTCTCGGTTCGTTTGAGCGCTTTATCGGTATTTTGATTGAGCACTACGAGGGTGCATTCCCAGCTTGGCTGGCGCCGACCCAGGCTGTGGTGATGAATATCACGGACAAACAGGCCGATTTTGCCCTCGAAGTGGAAAAAACGCTCAATCAAAGCGGCTTTCGTGCCAAGTCTGACTTGAGGAACGAGAAGATAGGCTTTAAAATCCGCGAGCATACTTTGCTCAAGGTTCCCTATCTCTTGGTTATCGGAGATCGGGAAGTTGAGACGAAAACTGTCGCTGTGCGCACTCGTGAAGGTGCTGATCTGGGCTCAATGTCCGTCACTCAATTCGCTGAATTTCTTGCGCAGGCGGTTTCCCGGCGTGGTCGCCAAGATTTGGAGTAATCATTATTAAGCGTGAAATGAGACAAGATAAACGAGCTGCACCGAAGGCCCCGATCAAC
>Ga0209504_1001552_pt1 | contig 17166 bp, 11 predicted proteins | sample COGITO_mtgs_1005_FD_184791 | JGI IMG/M metagenome (GOLD analysis project Ga0209504, IMG submission 184791) | Pelagic marine microbial communities from North Sea - COGITO_mtgs_100511 (SPAdes) (version 2) | ecosystem: Environmental > Aquatic > Marine > Epipelagic ...
CTTATTTCGATAAAGATAAAATTCGTGAATGTCTTGAGCTGGGCCCAAACTACGTAGAAAAAGATTACGAGTTTGAACTGAAAGACGATGCACGAACTGAAGAATACGGCTCTGATCAGTATAGTGTTATAGAATACTGGGGAATAATGGATGCAGACTATGCTAAAGAAGTAGGCATGCAGTTACCAGAAGGAGTAGACACTTTAGATGAAGTTCAAGTCAATGCTTGGATTTGTAACGGCAAGCTTCTCAGGGGCGTTATCAATCCATTTACTCCTTACAGAATCCCCTACAACGCTTTTCCATATGAGCGAAATCCTTATAGCTTTTTTGGTATTGGCGTTGCTGAGAATATGGATGACTCGCAACAGATAATGAACGGCCACGCACGTATGGCAATTGACAACTTAGCGTTAAGCGGCTCTCTAGTATTTGATGTAGACGAGTCTGCGTTGGTTGGTGGACAATCAATGGAAATTTATCCGGGTAAAGTCTTTAGACGACAAGCCGGTATGCAAGGTCAAGCAATTCATGGTTTAAAGTTTCCTAATACTTCTCAAGAAAACTTAATGATGTTTGATAAATTTAGACAGCTTGCAGACGAAGAAACAGGCATTCCTAGTTATTCTCACGGACAGACAGGCGTACAGAGCATGACTCGTACAGCCTCTGGCATGTCTATGTTACTAGGTGCTGCGTCTTTAAATATGAAAACAGTAGTTAAGAATGTTGATGATTTTTTGTTGAAGCCTCTTGGCGAATACTTCTTTCAGTGGAACATGCAGTTTTTTGAAGGCGAGTTAAATATCCAAGGTGATTTAGAAGTTAAAGCTTTAGGCACGAACAGCTTAATGCAAAAAGAAGTTCGTAGCCAACGTTTAACAATGTTTTTACAGACAGCTCAAAACCCAACTATTGCTCCGTTTGTTAAGATTTCTAAGATTATTAGCGAGCTTGCATATAGCTTGGATCTTGACCCTGACGAAATTCTCAATGATCCTGAAGAAGCAGCGATCATGGCTAAAATTATAGGAGCACAAAATGCTGGACAAGCAAATGGCAGCGAGGCTGTCCCCGCTAATCAACAACCCGGAGCTATGGGAGGCGCTGAAGCAGCACCTTCTCAACCTCAAGAACTTGGAGCTACAGGGACTGGCGGTGGCAACATCGGAACTGGAGCTGTACCGCAAGCAGGGGAGAGTGAGTTCTCTGGCAGGACTCCTACAGCTTAGAGATCAAATAATTGAAGCAAGAAAGAGGGTAGAATAATGGCAGGTAAAGCAGGAATAATCTTAAGTCTTTTAGGCAAACTAGATGACGTAGCAGAAAAAACAGCAGGAACAAAAGTCTCTAAAGCTAAAAAAGGCCAGATAGATGCTGAACGAGTTCAAGAAGCCTTAAATGAAAAACTTGCTGATAACCCCCAGTACTTAGAAGAATTAAGCGATAAAGACTATAAAAGCTTAATGAAAGCTCTTCCAGCTAAGTCTCAAGCTAATGTAATGGGCGATGACTACAGTATGGAAATGTACGAGCAACAAGCAGAAGCTGCTGGGGGCATGTCTGGTAAAGAAGCCGCTGAAAACTTAAGTTTGTTTGATGGCGCTGAAGATGTATATGTATATTTGCAAAAGCTTAAGCCCCAAGATCTTAAAGAATTTAAAGCCAATGTGTCTGAAGAAGATGTTGATATGTACGGCCCTGCCTTAGACCGTTTAGAAAAACTTACTCCGCGTGCTGCAAAAATGAAAGGCGGCACAATGAAAAATGATCCTATGAAAGTTAAGTACGCTGAAGGTGGTTCTATGCTTGTACCGCCTGAGATGGAAATGGAAGATGACGTTCCTGTTGATACTTATAGCAATATTCCAGAAGAAGATATGGAAGAAGTAAAAGCTTCACAACTTCCAGATGATGAAATGGAACAAGAGCATCTTCAGTATGTATTAAATGAAGCTCTTCCAATAGAAGACCAAGAATATCTCATGGAACTGCTAGACACAGATGAGCGCTTAAGCGACATTTTTGATAAAGTAGTATCTATTGCAACAGAATTTTCTGGTGCTGGGGAAGTTGAAGGCCCCGGAACTGGAACATCAGATTCGATTCCCGCAAGGTTATCGGATGGTGAATTTGTTTTCACCAAGAAGGCCACCGATCAGTTAGGCGCTGATCAGCTACAAACTATGATGGACGAAGCTGAGAAAGCCTATGACGGCGGTTTAATGAAGAAAGCATTTGGCGGCATGGTAGATGATGCACCCACAGATAATAGAGGTGGCATGTATTCAGAAACCGGAGAGGAAGAAGAAATTAAAAAACAAATGATTTCTGCTAATCAAATGCCAAGTGTAAGATAACGATAAGGCTACCTCAAAACTTTTGAGCCCCTTATCACAATAAAAATCCAGAGGCCACCTTGGAGTATCGAGACCCTGTATTGTAAACGCGAACAGTACAGCCACCTTGAAAGACTGACAAGCCCCTAAAGGAGAGTGATAGAATGTTAGATGTTAATGATGATGTAAATGAACCACAAGCCAATCCGTACAACTCTAAAAAGTCTTGGCATACGCCAGACGCACCAAGTAAGGGAAGCGCAGATGGAATGTACTATGAAGAAGAATCTCAACCAAAGGCCACCCGTAGCCCGGCACCTAAAGAAGAGACTTCTGAAAAAGGAAGTTCTAATTATAAAAAGAGATATGATGATTTAAAGAAGCACTATGATCACCGTATTGCCGAATTTAAGCAACGAGAACTCGAACTCAAAGCAGCTGGTCAAGAGCAACAAGCTCCGTACACGCCGCCAAAAAGCGAAGAAGATCTCCAAACTTTTAGGACTCAATACCCAGATCTGTATGATACTGTAGAAACTGTAGCGCATTTAAAAAGCGCTGAGCAACTTGAAGCTCTTAAAACTAAGATGGCAATCATCGAAGAAAGAGAAGCTGCAATTGGTCGTAAAGAAGCAGAAGCTACATTGCGTTCACGACATCCTGATTTTGAGGACATTCGTGGAGACGAAAAGTTTCATACATGGGCTAAAGAACAACCTGAACAAATTCAGGATTGGATCTATAATAACCCTAATAATGTTCCACTGGCAATCAAAGCTATTGATCTTTATAAGATGGAAAATGGTTTAACTACAAAAGCTAAACAGAAGACAGGAAAATCACAATCTGCCCGATCAGCGGCTGACATGGTATCTACTAAAACAACAAATGTAGACACTAAAGAACCGAAGATCTGGTCACAACGGGAAATTGCTAAACTGTCTATGGTTCAGTTCGATAAATTTGAAAGTGAAATTGATCAAGCCATAATGGAAGGCAGGGTAGTACCTTAATTAATTGTCTTTTTTGGAGTAACATAACATGGCTTATAACGTAAGTGACGCAACATTTGAACAAGCAACCACCACCAATGGTAACTTCGCTAGTGATGGCGCAGGTCAAACTAACCAGTTTTTCCTTCCCTCAATCTTTTCTAAGAAGGTTCTTAACTTCTTTCGAAAGTCTTCTGTAGCTGAAGCTATTACTAACACTGACTATGCCGGTGAAATCTCTGCCTATGGCGATTCTGTAAAGATCATCAAAGAGCCAGAAATTACTGTCTATCAGTATGAGCGTGGTGCGGACGTAGCTCAAACTAAACTGACTGACGTAGAAACTACTTTGATTGTAGATGTGGCTAACGCATTTAAATTCAAAGTTGACGATATTGAAACTGCAATGTCTCACGTAAACTTTAAAGAAGTTGCATCTTCATCTGCTGCTTACGCTCTGCGTGATGCTTTTGATGCTGGTGTAATTGCTAAAATGTTTGCTGGTGTTTCTGCTTCTGCCCCTAACCACGTTCTAGGTACAGACAGTGCTACTAACCTTGGTGCTGGTGTATTTGATGGCGCTGGCGCTATCGATATCACTGGTGCTAACGATCCTCTTGATGTGATGGCTCACATGGCCCGTCTTCTTGACGAGCAGAACATCCCAGAAGAAGGTCGCTGGTTCCTAGCTCCGCCTAGCTTCTACGAGCAGCTCTCTCAGTCTAGCTCTAAGTTGATGTCTGTAGACTTTAATGCTGGTCAAGGTTCTATTCGCAACGGTCTGGTATCTTCAGGCAAGCTGCGTGGCTTTGACATGTACAAGTCTAACAACGTCCCCGGTACTAGCGCAGCAGCTGGTCAGATCCTCGCGGGTCACATTAGCTCTACTGCAACTGCACAAACTATCACCAGCACTGAAGTCCTTCGTGACCAAGATAGCTTTGGTGATATTTGTCGCGGCTTGCACGTCTATGGTGCTAAAGTATTGCGTCCTGATGCACTCGTATCAGCGTTCTACGAAATTGACTAAGCACTAGTCAAGAAAACGAGGGGTGTAAAAGCCCCTCTGTTTTTTAAAAGGGAGAATAAAGGATGCCTCAGATAGGAAATGCTACAAACAGAGTTAAGTTAAGAAACAATCAAAACAACAGAATATTTGGTGACACAGGAAGTTTTTACAAGCCAGAGAATAAAAAGAAGTTTGATGATAATTGGGATGCTATCTTTAAAAAGAAAGAAACAACAACTTCAAAAACTACACAGGCTAAATAAACATGTCAACATCCTACTTAGATTTAACCAACGAGCTTTTACGCGAACTGAATGAAGTTTCTCTAACAGCTGGTTCCTTTGCAACTTCGGTAGGAGTTCAGCAACATGTAAAAGATTCTATCAATCGTGCATACTTCGATATTATAACTGAAGAGCCGCAATGGCCTTTTTTATCTGTTGCCGGAAGCGGCGATGTAGATCCAATGTACGGCAATACTTATGTTGAAACAGTAGCTGGTACACGCTTTTATGAGCTGAAGCCCACAAGCGATAGCGTTACAACTGACTATGGATCTATTGACTGGGATAATTTTTATATTACAACAGTAGGTGTCGAAGGCGAGACAGCTCCTTTCATGGGAAGCAACTTGCGTTTTATGACTACCGAAGAATGGAAAGACTTTAGACGAGTCTCCGAAAATTTAGATGATGCTGATACTCAACAGTACGGTCAGCCCAACAGAGTTATTAGAAGTCCTGACAGTCGCAAGTTTGGACTGAGCCCTATCCCTGATAAGGCATACCGCGTGTGGTTTTATGCGTGGGCCCTTCCTACAAAACTAACTGCATACTCAGATACTCTTGTATTTCCTGAGATGTACAGTTCAGTTCTTTTAGCTAAAGCACGATATTATATTTGGCAGTTCAAAGACAACCCACAAGCCGCTGCATTTGCGCTTGATGATTATAAAAAAGGTTTACGCAGTATGCGTTCAAATCTTATTGAGCCTTCGCCGACTTACATTAAAGACGACAGAATGAGATTCGTATAATATGGCAGCTTCCCAACCTTTTGGTATCTCATGCAAAGGAGGTTTAAATACTAACCTTAATCAGCTTGAGATGCTTGCCCAGCCCGGATTAGCTACAAAGCTTGTAAACTTTGAAGTCGATCCTGATGGTGGGTATCGCCGTGTAAATGGCTATACAGCTTTTGGCAGTACAAAGCCAAATGGAAATAATAAAATTTTAGGCCTTGAAGTTTACGCAGATGGCCTTATAGTATGTTCAGGCGATGGTGTTTTCTTTAGTGTCGATGGAGATAGCTGGCTACAAATTAATAGAGCAAACGTAGCAGGCACTGGAGATACCTACACCACGTTTATTTCAAGACCTTTACAGCCTCGAACAAACCAGCTACAATCTAGCTTTGCGCTATACGAAGGCAATACTACTTACGGTCAGATTATTATTTGTGATGGAGTCAATGAGCCCTTTTACTTTCACATGGAAGGTACTGGAGGTTTAACTACTCGTACTTTCTTTGCAGAAGAAATAATAGTATCAGGAACTTTAGCCCCTTCAACATGCGCTGTACACGATCATCATTTAGTAGTTGCTGGAGCTAGTGAAGCTAAAGATACTATTTATTATAGTAAGAACTTTGCGCCTGAAGACTTTACAGGAACCGGATCAGGAGCTATTCAACTAGCTGACCAAGTAATTGGACTTAAAAGCTTTCGAGACGACTTGATTATCTTTTGTCGCAATAGCTTGCATAAGCTTATAAATATTAATGATCCTGCTTCTATTGCTATTGTGCCTATTACACAAAATGTAGGTTGTTTAAGTAATCATAGCATACAAGAAATCGGCGGCGACTTAGTATTTTTAAGTCCTGATGGTATTCGTTCTGTTGCTGGTACATCTCGTATTGGTGACGTTGAGTTAGGATCAGTAAGCCGACAGATACAGTCTATTACTTCAGACCTTGCTAAGTCAATTGATACGTACACAATATCAAGTTCAGTATTAAGAAGCAAGTCACAGTACAGATTATTTTATACTGTAGAAGGAGAGTCTTCAAAAGTCTCTAAAGGAATTATAGGAACATTAGCTGCTAATGGTTTTGAGTGGGCAGAAACAAAAGGTATACAAGCTACAAGCTTTATGTCAGGTTTTGGTTTTAACGGTGTCGAAAAAGAATATCACGGAGATGCTACAGGTTATGTTTATAACCATAACAAAGGAAATAGGTTTTACGAAAACGGCATAGCTTTTAATATTGAAGCACAATACGCAACACCTAACTATGACTTTGGAGACATCGGAACTAGAAAGACTTTACATTACGCAAAGATTTCTATTACGCCTGAAGGCGAAGTTCAACCAGTCCTTAGAGTGCGTTACGATTATGAAGACACATCAATACCACAGCCGCCCGATTATGTTTTAGATTCTGTTCCGCTCCCTGCAATCTTTGGAGTCTCAGTGTTTGGAACAGCTATTTTTGGAGCAAGTAATGACCCAATGCTTCGACAAGCTATACAAGGCAGTGGACATTCTTGCAGCTTTAGAATTAGTAGTACAGACCAGAACGCACCCTACGCAATTAACGGCATATACATAAATTACGTCCCAGCAGGCAGGAGATAACCCAGATGGCAGGAACAAGTTATACACGACAAAGCAGCCTCACAGACGGCGACACTATAACAGCATCGTTGTTTAATGATGAATATAACCAACTCGTAAATGCTTTTGCTTATGCTGCGGCAGGAACAACCGGACACCAACACGATGGTGGCGCTGGTGAAGGCGGTAACATTGAAATTATTGGTGACCAAGATTTTAAAAACAAGATTATAGTTGATACAAGCAACAACCGCTGGAGCGTCTTTGTAGAAGTAGGCGGCACAGCTGTTGAACAAGTGCGCATTGAAGACGGTGTAGTTTATCCAGTCACTGATAGCGATGTAGACCTTGGCACAGATGCAGCACGTTTTAAAGCTGCGTACATTGATAGCATTACAGCTACAACGTCTTTAACACTTGGCACTAGCATTACGGTCAGTTCTATTCTAGACGAAGACGACATGGCTAGTAATAGCGCAACAGCTCTTGCAACTCAACAGAGCATTAAAGCCTATGTAGACTCTCAAGTAACCGCACAGGACTTGGATGTAACTGACGGCACTACAAGCATCTCAATTGATTTAGATTCAGAAGCTCTGAGTGTGTTGGGTGGTACGGGTATTGATTCTACTGCAAGCGGCAACGGCGTAACGCTCGCAATAGATTCTACTGTAGCAACGCTTACCGGCACACAAACGCTTACAAATAAGACTCTAACTTCTCCTGACGTAAACACTCCTAACATTGATGGCGGTACAATAGACGGCACTGTAATCGGTGGTACAACAGCCGCAGCGGGTTCATTCACAACCGTAGGCGCTACAGGAAACATTACAGTTGGCGGCACAGTCGATGGTCGTGATGTTGCTACAGATGGCACAAAGCTTGATGGCATTGAAGCTGGTGCAACTGCTGACCAAACTGCTGCTGAGATTAAAACAGCATACGAAAGCAACGCAAACACTAATGCTTTTACTGACGCTGATGAGTCTAAGCTAGATGGCATTGAAGCTCTTGCAGACGTTACGGACACAGCAAACGTTACAGCCGCTGGTGCTTTGATGGACAGCGAGTTGACTAACATCACTGCTGTTAAAGCTCTTGACCAAGGCGTAGCTACTACAGACAGTCCTACGTTTGCAGCAGCTACAGTTACAGGCGAAATCACAGCCAACGGCGGCATTGCATTGGGCGACAACGACAAGGCTACGTTTGGTGCTGGTGATGACTTACAGATTTATCATGATGGTAGCCACAGCTATGTCAAAGATGCAGGAGCGGGTAATTTAAAACTACAGGGCGCATCTTATGTTCTTCTAGAAAGTGACGAAGGCAACATAATGTTACGAGGGCAGAAAAACAACGCTCTTCTACTTTATTATAATGGCGCTATCAAACTAGCCACCACCTCCACAGGCATAGACGTTACGGGTAATGTTGTAGCCGATGGTCTTACTGTTGATGGTGCTACAACTTTTAACGTAGGCAATACAACGGGCGATGGCGTAGTTATTTCTGGTACAGATTCGGGAGGCAGTACAGCCCCTGATTTAGTTTTATACAGAGATTCTTCTACCCCTGTGGATGGTGATAATATAGGAATGTTGCAATTTAGAGGCAACACAAGCACTTCCGCTTCCGCGAACTATGCGGCTATTTTTGCATCCATAGATGATGTTACAGATGGGACTATGGATGGCAGTCTTTCTTTTTCAGTAACAAGTTCGGGAAATCAAGCGCCTAGCTCTGGCACTGTAATAATGACCTTAGACTCCACAGGCATAGACGTTACTGGCACAGCCACGATGGATGGGCTTGTTGTTGACGATGGTGGAGCGTTAATCAAAGACGCAGGCGCAGATGCTATTTTAACGCTTCAACGAACCGGTACTGTAACTTCTGGAGGAAAAGGTGCTGTAGGGTGGAAGGATAGCTCTGGCTTATATGTTTCATCTATTCAAACTGCAACTAATGGCGCTGATAACGCAGGGTCACTTTATTTTAGAACAGATAACGACAGTACAGGAAACACTAGTCCATACAATCCTTTATTAAGAATGGCTATTTCCTCCAACGGAGACATCAGCTTCTACGAAGACACAGGCACGACTGAAAAACTTACATGGTCAGCCGCTAACGAAGACTTAAACTTTGCTGATAACGTCAAGGCTACGTTTGGTGCTGGTGATGATTTACAGATATTCCATGATGGTGGAAACAGTCGCATATACGACCAAGGCACAGGCGCGCTTGTTGTTCGTTCTAACCAGTTGAATATACAAAGCCCCACTGGTGAAAAGTTAGCTTTATTTAATCAAGATAGTGACGTTGAACTTTATTACGATGACTCTTTAAAACTAGCCACCACAGACACAGGCATAGACGTTACTGGTGATGTTTCATTAGGCGACAACGGTAAGGCTACGTTCGGCGCTAGTGATGATCTACAGATTTATCATAATGGCAACAATAGCTTTATTGAAGACGTAGGAACTGGAAACCTTTATTTAAGAGCAGCCAATAACATCTTTATAGAAGGTGCTACTGCCAACGAATCAATGGCTACTTTCCAAGAAAACGGTTTTGTTAAGCTGTTTTTTAACAACGAAGAAAAACTAGCCACCACCTCCACAGGCATAGACGTCACTGGCACAGCCACGATGGATGGGTTGACTGTTGATGGTGACATCGCAATCAACGATGGAAGTCCTACACTGTCACTTACTGACACTGATGGAACAAATCAAATATTAACAGTAAGCGAAGCTAATGGTTCCGCATATTATGTGGCTCAAAATAATACAAGCCACGGCAATCATTTTTTTAGGTCATCTGATGGCACAAACGCATATAACTTAATGAAGTTAGCCGCAGGCGGAGACATCAGCTTCTACGAAGACACAGGCACAACGCCTAAGCTCACATGGTCAGCTAGCGCTCAACGTTTAGATGTACAAGCAGTTGGTGCAGATGCCGCAGATTCTACTGTATTACGGTTATCGCAAAATAACTTTAACACTGGTGGAACAACTCTTGTAAAAATAGGAACAGAAGGTACAACTTGGTCAAAAGGCGCAATTGGCTTTGAAAGAACCGGAGATTTTGACAAAGGCGCTTTAATTTTCTGCACTAATAACGCCACTTCAAGCGCGGATGTTACGTCAGCAGACGAACGTATGCGCATAGACTCTTCAGGAGCTGTCAAGATTAACGGTGGAGTCTTGGAGCTAGGCGGTGAAGGAATTAGCTCAGGCAATATACACTCTCAAGAAAGTCTTTACATAAACTCAGATTCTAACGGAACTCCTGAACCCGCACCTATAGTTTTTGGTAGGGGACGCACAGGCTCTAGTGGTGGAACGGAGGATATGAGACTGGATGGGGCTGGTAACTTGCTTGTGGGGACTACAAGTTCAAACTATGCCGCTGTAGGCTCTCAGATTGGAACTGGTGGCAACAACTACATGACTCGCTCTGGGGCGCAGCCGTTGTTATTGAACAGGCTGTCTTCGGATGGCGATATTCTCGCGTTTTACAAAGACGGCGCACCCGTAGGTGGTATTGGTAGTAATGGAGATAATCTTGGTATTGAAAGTGTTGATGTAGGATTATTATTTCTTTCAGGCTCAAATCAAATCGTTCCTACTGGTGGTAATTTTGGTGTATCTGACGGCACAAAAGATTTAGGAAGAAGCACCACACGCTTCAAAGACCTCTACCTATCAGGCACAGCCACGATGGGTGGGTTGACTACAAACACCGCAGGCACCAGCAACTTCCGCGCAGGTGTCAACGCAGGTAACAGCATTATAGCGGGTGGTAATTATAATACTGTCGTAGGCGATGAAGCAGGTACTGCGATTACTACTGGTGATAGTAATGTTGCTTTAGGTTATCAGGCAGGAGCATCTCTTACTGGAGGTAATTCTAATGTTGCTATAGGTTATCAAGCACTTTTAACAGAAGACTCGTATGGTGCAAATATAGCTATTGGTGATAGTGCATTGAAACTCCAAGACTCAGGAGCTACAGCTTACAATATAGCAATTGGACATGAAGCAGGAAGCGCAGTAACCACAGGCACTCAAAACACCCTCATTGGTGGTCTTGCAGGTGATGCGATTACCACAGCGTCAAACAACGCAGCTGTTGGTCATTCGTCTCTAGGCGCAAACACCACAGGCGTAAACAACGTAGCATTGGGAGCATACGCCCTAGACGCTAACACTACAGCAAATGCAAATATTGCAATAGGTAGAGACGCACTAGGCGCTAACACAACTGGTGCTTCTAATGTCGGCATCGGGCATGAGGCTTTAGGGTTTAATGTTACATCTAGTCAGAACACCGCTATTGGTTATGCGGCTTTGTGGAGAAACACAGCGGCTAATAACACTGCTATAGGTTTTGCTTCTTTGCAATTTAATACCACAGGTGGAGCAAACGTAGCGGTTGGTAAGGATGCTTTAATAAACAACACTACAGCCGATAACAACACCGCTTTAGGTGCGAATACTTTAAGACAAACAGCAACAGGTTCAAATAATACTGCTGTTGGTACGTCCTCTCAGTATGCCTCCACTGGCTCTGAAAACACTAGCGTGGGTGTAAACGCGCTTAGATTTAACACTACAGCATCTAACAATGTAGCCGTTGGTATGTCAGCTTTATTCGCAAACACCACAGGTGGCGCTAACGTAGCGGTTGGTAAAGACGCATTAAAATCCAACACCACAGCGTCCAACAACACCGCAGTAGGCTATCAATCACAGGAATCAACTACTACAGGGGCTAGTAACACATCGGTTGGACTACACGCTCTAAGGCTAAACACCACAGGCACTGAAAACACAGCGGTAGGTACTGAGGCTTTAGCCGCAAACACTACAGGCAGAGAAAACGATGCTTCTGGGCGTAAGACTTTGTTTGCAAATACCACAGGTAGTTACAACTCTGCCTCTGGTGCAACTGCATTAGCAACAAACACTACAGGTGCAAACAACACTGCACACGGTTATCGTGCGCTGTACTTAAACACCACAGCCTCTAACAACACAGCAGTTGGTTATTCTTCTTTATACGCAAATACGACAGGAACCAACAATACTACGCTTGGCTATAATTCTGGGCCAAATAACACAACAGGTGCTAACAACACCTATATTGGCTGGGGAGCGGGACGCACAGGAACAACTAATGGCGATAATACTGCTGTAGGTTATGCGGCAGGCGGATATAACGCCAACTTCTCTGGAACGTCAAATACATTCCTTGGTTTGCAATCGGGATATTATTGCAGTACCGGCTCTAGTAACACGTGTGTTGGCACAAACAGCGGCCTCAACATAACCACAGGTGCTAACAACACCATTCTTGGACGCTTCAACGGCAACCAACACGGACTCAACATAGGCACCTCAAGCAACAACATCGTGCTGTCGGATGGGGATGGTAATCCACGGCTTTATTTAGACAGCTTAGGAAGACCGTTCTGTGTTGGCGCTTACAGTTACACAACCGCCGCCGCCGCAAATATGTTTGTTAGTTCTACGGGGCAGTTTTTTAGGTCAACATCATCAAGTCGTTACAAAAACACAATTCAGGACGCTACTCACGGCCTAACTGAATTGCTCACTCTACGCCCTGTAACTTACAAGGGTAATAATGATGGCGACACTGTCTTTGGTGGCTTAATTGCTGAAGAGGTACATGATGCTGGTCTTACTGAATTTGTGGAATATAACCAAGACGGTGAGCCAGATTCTTTAGCCTATGCAAATATGGTTTCTCTTTGCATTAAAGCAATCCAAGAACTTAAATCAGAACTTGATGCCGCTACTGCTCGCATCGCAACACTTGAATCAAACTAGAGGAATAAAACAATGGAACCACGTACCGAAGAACAACTAGCACAAGACTACTCAGCAATGGGCGACAGCGTAGCTCTTATCAACGCTATTATCGCAGGAGACTCTATGGCAGAAGATGATGCCGAAGACCGTCAAGGCTGTGTAGATAGAAACGTACAGCACCTAGAGTTGATGGTTGCTAAAGACGATTGGGGCGATGAAGACATGACTGCATGTGATGCAGCGATTGTTGCAGGCAATGACTACAGCGCATCTTAAAGGAGAATAATCATGGCAGTAACTTGGACAATCTCAACACTAGAACGCAATACTGATGACGGTGTTGTAGTAGCTCATTGGCGTGCATCAGACAGCGAAGTCGTAGGCGATGACACACACTCAGGCAGTAGCTATGGCACTTGTGGCTTTACACCCGATGTAGACGCAGAAGGCTTTACAGCCTATGAAGACATCACAGAAGCTCAGGCTATTGGTTGGGTGAAGGACAGCATTGGCGAGGAAGGTGTAACAGCCATTGAAGACTCTATCGCTGCACAGATTTCAGAGTCTAAAGCTCCAGCTATTTCTGTTGGAACACCTTGGTAATGGCTGTCGAAGAGTCAGTAAAAGAAACAGTAGATATTGTAGCCGCTTCAACAGGGCTACTTTCTTTAGTTGCTTGGTTACCACCTACAGCTTCACTGTTTACTATTATATGGTTAGGTATACGGATATACGAATCAGAAACTATTCAAAAACTTGTTCACAAGGATGAAGAATGAAATTAAAGTTTTATGTACTTACATCTGAGAACTTAGAAGCTTTAAAGCGTCATACTTCTTTAGAACATAGTAACATACCTAAAGAACAGTTGGTGGTTGTAATTAACAGTTTAAACCCCATATACGTACAAGAAGCTGTTTCACATTGTAAACATGAAAGAATAGAATATCATATTTCGGAGAGTAATGGAACCCCTTCTAAAGGAAAAAACTCAGTATTTGATATTTTTTTAAAGTCTGATAATGAATATTGTGTGCTAATAGACGGGGATGATTTCTTAACTAAGCACGGTGTGTGGATGTATCAACACTTAAAAGACTTAGAAACTCCCCCAGATGCAGTATGTTTAACACACCAAGCGTCTTTTAGAAACTTAATAGACGGAGAATTTATTTTAAATCCTTTTACTGTAGATTACGAAGAGTTATTTAAAGTAGATTATTATAAAATTTTTAAAGAAAATGCAAAGCTAAGCCACGAGAAAGCTAGTTATTTTCAAAGCCTTCACACTAAGTATTACAAAGAACAACAAAAATATAGTGAAGGCAATGAAGTGCATTGTCGTGTTACTTGGTTTAGTCGTAAAGCAGCTGAATTTAGATTTGACGAAGAGCTTGTAATTGGCGAAGATACTTTGCAGATGTTGCGTTTAAAACACGAAGCACTTGAAGGCCGTTTAAACTTTTACTCTACTGACGAAAGACCAGCAACCTACATTTATGATGAACGCACTTTTGGAATTGTAATGCGTGAATCTAAGCTAGGCAACGACTTTAACTGGATGGACGATTATTTACAAGCCTTAGAAAAAATGAAAGACTTGGGGCAGCTACACGAAAATACACGACTGCCTGAATTAGAAGTTGAGTATCCAGAAAACTATACATACGATGAAATTTCTTTAGAAACTTCATATGTTCATACAATTGAAGGGGCTGAAGTTTTATTTCCAAAGAATGCTTCAGAACAATCTGTAAAGAACGCTTACAAGTTTTTAAAAGACTTGTCAACACAGCAAGCTGCATAGGGCCATTGTAAATGAAAAAGAAAATCGTTAAATCTAGTAAGGCTTTAAAGAAGTTAAAAACAAAACGCACTTCTTTTGCTTATGGCGGCGAGTTAAATGAAATTATTACTTATGGATCAAGTGGCGGCGGTCGTTCTCTTCCTTCAGGAAGTTATACTACTAATCAAAATCAAAGCGGAGCTTATAATCCATCCTATAGGGCTGGCACAGGCACAGCAGGGGGTGGCGGCAGTAGTGGATACGCTGCTCCTATTAGAGACATAAGCTTTCAAACTGATGCTGAAGCAGAAGCAGAGGCTTTAAGACTTAAAAAAATACAAGAAGATGCAGCAAGAGAAAAAGCCTTGCAAGACGAAATAGATAGATTAAACGCTGAACAAAAGAAAGCAGCAGAGGAAACAAATATGGCAACACCAGCAGATACTACAGGGTTAACTAGAGAACAGCAAATAGCTATGACTAATGCCCAACAATCAGTTAACGGTTACGGTGGAGCAGGAAACACAGGCGGAGGTTCAAGTACAGGAAACACAGGCGGAGGTTCAAGCACAGGAGGCGTTTCTTCTGATGCTCCTATTAATATCCCGCGTTACGCTCCGCCCAAAGCAGACTTAAGACAAATGGAAGCCACTAGAGTAAGCGGCTATGGTGCTACTACAGCCCCTGAAGATATCCAACAAATGAAAGATCAAGAAAATCTTACTGCTACCACTGTTACTGCTGCGCCTATAGCAACTGCATATGGTCAAGTATCCGGAGCTCAAGTTGAGTTAGGTACTGGGTATGCAGCTGGTTTTGAAGCAACAACTACTGCTGGCCAGATGGATGCTACAAAAGCTGCACAGCTTGGAAGACCTACTACAGCAGCAGAAGCAGGGTATGCAAGGGCTGCTACAGTAGCTACTGCACAACGTGATGCTGCTTCTGAAGCTGCTGCAATGGGAGAAGCTGCACAGCGAGCAGGAGAAAAAGATTATGTTGAAGGCGCTGCAACAACAAAACGTTTTACAGTAGATCAGCCCGAAAACATAGATGTTACTACACGCGAAGCTCAAGTAATTCCGCCTGAAGAAATAGAACGCCTAAACAACTTAGCTCAAGAACGCGGTGTAAATGTTAAAGATCTTGAAGAATACTCACTAGCTCAAACACGCCAAGTACAGGTAGGTCAAGCAGCTGAGATGGGCTATACGCGCCGTTTAGGCGAAACACCCGAAGCAGTGGTTGTACGTGCAGAAACATATGGAGCTGACTTTACGCCCCAAGGCGGTAAAACAGAGATAGATGCAATTCCTGCATACATCAAAGCTTCTGAGCGTACTGCACAAGTAGGAGAAGCTTCACAGCGTATTGCAGCTGAGTTGGGTACTGCGCCTTCAATAGACTTAGAAGGCCGTCAAGCTATTACAGGCGAAGCTCCTAAAGGAGACGCTGCACAGATTGGCGGTATCCCTACAATGGCTGCTGCGACTATGCAGGCTGTAACAGGTCAAGAGCGTACAGTAGCGGCAGCAGATATGATGGAAGTTGTTGCTGACATCCCGCCCGAAGTTACGGCGGCTGTTGCACAAGATCCAGCAAGTGTAGAAGCTCAAATAGATTCTAACGAAGATCCTAAAACTACAGCAGCAGTAGCAGCGTTGCCGACAGAAGCATTAGTTTCTACGCAGATGGAAGGCTTGTTAGCAGGCATGGAAGACGGAGAGACTCCTTTGTGGGCTAGGCCAGCTGTTGCAGCTATCGAAGCTCAGATGGCCAGTAGAGGGCTTTCTGCTTCTTCTGTAGGCCGCGATGCGTTATTTAATGCTATCATCCAGAGTGCGCTTCCAATTGCTCAGAGCAACGCTACAGCCCTTCAAGCACGAGCACAACAAAACCTCAGCAACGAACAACAAGCTAATTTATCTTCTGCACAGAATACCATGCAAGTTCGTATGCAAAACTTAGCTAATCGTCAGACTGCTGCATCACAAACAGCAGAAATGGCACAGCAAATTAAAGTACAGCAAGGAACTTTTGAGCAACAAGCAGTAATGACTACTGCACAACAATCTCAAGAAACAGCTCTTACAAATGTTCAGATGGCGCAACAACGCGCACAGCAAGAATCTTCGCAGCGTCAACAAGCAGCTATCTCGCAGTTGAGCACTAGTGCCCAGTTAGACCTTGCAAACTTACAGGCTTTAAATGCAGCAGGCGCACAAAATCTAAACGCTGAGCAGCAAGCTAAACTGCAAACATACAATGCACAAGTAAATAAAATTGTACGGCAAGCAGATTTGAATCAGGACATGGAAAAAGCAAACCTGTCTCCTGCTCTTCAGGTTGAGATGCAAAGAGTTTCGGAACTAAACGCATCTGCTAAAGATACAATGACAGCAGAACAAACTGAGCGTTTAACAAACCTTCAAGCTTTAATTGATTTCCGCAAAACTGATGCTTCTTTTGCACAGCAGATGGATATGGCTAACATGTCTAATGAGCAGCAGATGGAATTAGCTATGCTGCAAGACAAAGCTGCTACGGACACTGCAAACTTTACAGCTGAT
>Ga0209504_1001568_pt1 | contig 17039 bp, 11 predicted proteins | sample COGITO_mtgs_1005_FD_184791 | JGI IMG/M metagenome (GOLD analysis project Ga0209504, IMG submission 184791) | Pelagic marine microbial communities from North Sea - COGITO_mtgs_100511 (SPAdes) (version 2) | ecosystem: Environmental > Aquatic > Marine > Epipelagic ...
GAGTTTCTGACTGGAGACTCGCGAATTCGGTGTCTTCTGTTGGGCAGCTCGGAGTGATCTCCGGGACAGCGTTGGACACAGTGTTGGTTCGTCGTTTGCAGCATGGAGATGTGGGCGGCCACATGCGGCGTGGATTGGCTGCGTTTCCAGTGCCAGCCGTCGCAGAGCGTATTTTAGCGCGTTATTTCAAGGCCGAAGCCGATCAAGACGAGAAGCCGTCGAGGCTAATTGCGGGCTTCCGTATCGATCCCACGGCGAATGTCGTCGATTTGACGATTGCAGCCAACTTTGTCGAGGTCTTCCTCGCCAAGGAAGGGCACCAAGGCCACGTCGGCGTGAACTTCCTCGAAAAGATTCAGATGCCGAATCTAACCTCTATGTTTGGCGCCATGCTTGCCGGCGTCGACAACGTCCTGATGGGCGCGGGTATCCCACGCACGATTCCAGGTATCTTGGATGCCTTGTCTGAGTGGAAACCAGTCGAGATGCGTATTAATGTTGAAGATGCCGATAAGGAAGATGCGTATTTCAGTCGCTTCGATCCGCTCGAATGGATCCGTTCGCACCTACCTGATGTCGAGTTGCCGAAGCTGAAACGCCCTGATTTCTTTCCGATCATTTCTTCCAATGTCTTGGCGCTTACTTTGGCGAAGAAATCGACTGGTAAGGTCAATGGTTTCATCGTCGAGCGTCATGTCGCGGGTGGTCATAATGCACCGCCACGCGGAGGGATGACGCTAGATGAGAATAACGAGCCAATTTACGGTGTAAAAGACGAAACAAATTTGGCGCAACTTAGCAAGATGGGCATTCCTTTTTGGCTCGCTGGTGGCGGTTCTTCCGAGACCGGCCTCAAGGACGCCTTGGCAGCAGGTGCTACTGGTATTCAAGTCGGCACTGCGTTTGCTTATAGCAATGAGTCGGGCTTCGCCCCCTCAATTAAGAAACGCGTGCTGGAGAAAGTGAAAACTGGTGCAGCCAAGATCTTTACTGATGCCCGTGGCTCGCCAACTGGCTTCCCATTTAAGGTTGTAAATCTCGAAGGCACGATCTTCGAAGAGGCGGTATATGAATCTCGTAAACGTATCTGCGACCTCTGCTATTTGCGCCATCCTTATAAGAAGGCAGACGCGACGATCGGCTACCGTTGCCCATCCGAGCCTGTGAAGGATTACCTGAAGAAGGGTGGTAAGGAAGAAGACACTGTCGGTCGTAAATGTCTCTGCAATGGTTTGATTGCTGCGATCGGTATGCCGCAGAAGTACAAAGATGGAGGTGTTGAGCCAGCGATCGTAACCAGTGGTGATGATGTCACTAAGTTGGGTCGTTTTGTAAATTGGGACACCGTGAGTTATTCATCACATGATGTGATCAACGAGTTACTGAGTCAGATCGCACCGGACCAATAAAGCCAGTCAGTACCACAAAAACTTTAAAGAGGGGGCATTGAATGCCTCCTCTTTTTTTGTACGCGGGAGGGACGACCTCCGCGTCGTCCGCGAATGCTTGGCATGCTATACCTGCTCTAAACGGTCAAAGTCGATTAGCTGTAATGAAAGCTGGGGAGGTTGTTAACAGAATAAAGTCCTGTTGAGTGGTGAAGCGGAGTCCTCGAATAGCCCTTGTTCACTCAGGTATGCCTAGTTGCCAATCGCTGCTATTAGTGCTTTCGCCAAGATGTGTCGACGAATCTGCTTAACGCGGTCCTCGCGGAGATGGATTATCCCATCACGAACCTGCACCTAGTAATTACTAGTATCGCTCGCTTTGAAGGGCACGCCGTTGAGCTCTGCGAGTAGCTCACGGGCGGCCGAGACGCCGAGGCGCTCGGCACCCGCTTCGATCAGTGCTTGTGCATCGCTGAGTGTGCGTATGCCGCCACTGGCTTTAATCTTGATCGATCCCGTACGGTTATCAGCGAAGAGTTTGATGTCTGCAACAGTTGCTCCGCCCGAGCCAAAGCCGGTCGAGGTTTTTATAAAATCGGCACCAGACTTTTCACAGATTGCTAGCGCGGCTAATTTCTGTGCCTCATTTAAATAGCAGGTCTCAACGATAATCTTAGTCAGTAGTTCAGATTCGCGGGCGACTTCGCACAGGCGGACGATTTCTTCGGTTACGATGGTTTTATCGCCAGCTCGCAGCGCAGCATAGTTCATGACGATATCGACCTCGTTGGCGCCATTGGCCTTGGCGCGTAAGATCTCCTCGCGCTTTGACTCTAGGCTTGAGCGCCCATGCGGAAAGCCGATGACGGTGCAAACTTTGGCCTTGGAGTTATATAAGATGTCGGAGCAAATCGAGACACTGCTGGGGTAGACGCAAACGGATGCATATCCAGCGTGTGCGGCTTCATCACTGAGGGCGCAAATTTCACCATCACTGGCGTCAAGTTTTAGATTTGTAGCATCAAGTGTGGCTGCGAAGTCTGAAGCATTCATGAGTGGTGTTGAATAAGGCGGTTATTTGTGAGCATCTGCATGGATGTATGAATTCCAAGTTATATCTGCGTTGAACTCATCCGAATTGGACGCATGCTGTGACCTTTATATGCAGATCCCTCTAGAAATCATTGCAATAAAACGAGCCTACCGCGCTTTGAGCCGTGCTCAGATTGAGCAATTGCTGACAGAAGTGGTGTCAGGTGAATTTCTGAGGCTTAACCAGTTAACTTTATGAAGCTACCTAAACTACCGACTGAACTCACTGATTTTAACCCAGAAATCGGCTTGATCCTGGGCTCGGGGCTTGGGTTTTTTGCCGATGATCGGATCGAAATCGTAGGGCACCTGCCGTATGCTAAGATCGAAGGCTTCCCAATCTCAACTGTGCCCGGTCATGCGGGACAATTTGTTTTCGGATATGTGGATGGCCGTCGCGTAATCTGCATGCAAGGACGCTTTCATTTTTATGAGGGCTATCGGATGGATCAGTTAACTTTACCGGTTCGAATGATGTACGAACTCGGCGTACAGACCTTGTTTGTGACGAATGCCGCAGGCGGGATCAATCCCAGCTATGTGCCGGGCGATTTCATGTTGATTCATGATCATATCAATTTCCTGGGCACCAATCCGCTGATTGGTGCGGTTGTTGATGTGGGTGTACGCTTTCCAGATATGACGGAGGTATATGACAAAGCCTTGCGCCAAAAAATTCGTGAATGGGCGCAAAGCCAGAACAGACGTTTACAGGAAGGCATCTATCTCGCCACCACTGGACCTAGCTTTGAAACGCCGGCAGAGATTCGTGCTTTCGCAACTTTAGGGGCTGATGCAGTCGGCATGTCGACTGTGCCAGAGGCGATCGTTGCACGCCAATTAGGAATTCGAGTGGTCGGACTTTCCTGTATCACCAACGCGGCGGCCGGAATATCCTCGGGGCCGCTCTCCCATGAAGAGGTGGCCGAGACGGCAGATGGTGTGCGCCTAGAGTTTGCCGACTTACTCGCTGCTGCGATTGCTCTTTCTTAACTCACTTAAAGGTATCCATTTTATAACGCCTGAATTAAATCACCATCCTCTCAGTTAGCATTACCTAATAATCTTGCGCAATCGAGCGCCACCGACAGCTGATTTTGGCGGTCGTTTTATTCGGCACCTCAAGTGTTAACTAGATGCGACATCTGCCGCGTATGGTTAATTTTCGTAATACCCTGTCAACTGCGAGAGTAGATCTGCAACGATCTGTAGCTTGTGTGGGTTGATGATCATTTGGGCGGCACTGTGCCGGCCTTCTGGGCAGGCGAACGGCAGTATGATCGCGGGCAGAAAGGCTAGGCTGGCTGGTGCGATTAGTTGCAGAATCTGCTGTTCCAGTGAATCGTTCCAAGCTGATTTTTCCGGAGTACTGACAGGGCTGATTGGTAAGATGAGATAATCGTAATCATCGAAGAATTCTGTGAATGCACTACGAATGCATTCTTGGATGTGTGCAGATGCGTCGGCTATTCGTGGCGTGCAGTCGATCCCTGCTTGAATCCGTTTGAGTAGAGCAGGATCGTATTGGTCGCGATACTCTTCGACCCAGTATTGATGAATTGAATGCAATTCCCGCGCTTCTAAGGTCTGATAAGCTGTGCTGCCTTGTGAGAGTGTTTGCCGCAGACGAGTGCCGATAGCCGGATCCTCGTCGATGTTCAGCTCACGAGTGAGGCCGAGTAGCCCGGACTTGATGTCGGCTGAAACTGCGCTTGAAAGCTCGCTGATTAAGTAGCCACGAGGTGCATCAGCTGAATCGAATTTGGTGATGCGATGAAAGGCTCGAAAAGTTGTGGATAAGTCGGCAATGCAGTTATTCACCCAACCGACCGATTCGATGGATGGGGTTATCGGAAATACGCCGTCACGTGCATAGGCATTGTTACCCATACGAAATCCGAATAGGCCATGGAATGCTGCTGGGATACGAATGCCTCCCCCGGTATCGAGGCCGAAGGCCAGTGGAACTAGGCCTTCGCTGACTGTACGGACTGCTGCGCCGGCACCGCCACCGCAAACGTATAGTTCGCTGTCGCTATGTTTACAATCGCCATTGGTGAGGTTACGCCCTTGTGGATCGACGCCGAATTCGGCTGGCGTTGTTTTGCTGAAAAAACAGGCACCGAGGGTATTCAGTTTCTGGTACAATAGACTGGATTCTTCCAACGGCGCTTCGAATTGGGCGAGGAATGGAGCTCCGCATCCAGTGGGCATATCTTTAACGTCAAACATATCTTGCAACACATAGGGCACGCAGGCGAGGGGGCGGTCCTCATCCACTGCGGCGCTGTTCAGTGCCTGCAGTAGTTGTTGTTTGAATGGCGTTGCTGCAAACCATGTTTGACGATCGAACTTAGAGAGTGCCTCCAGACGGGCGAGGAATTGGTCCGCCACATGTTCGGGGGATTTTTGCACCAGTGTGCGCCATTGTTCGAAGTTGAGCCGTGTCGCTGCCATCGCTAAAGTTAATCGTTGCCGAAACGGCGTTCCCATTCGTTCCAGCTGACCTCACTGAAGGTCGGCCTGCCGAACGGAGAGGTGTGGGGGGTGTCGCAGCTTAGTAAGTCTTTGGCGAGTTGCTCGACGGCTTGATCGGTCAACGAATCGCTGCGTCGGTAGCTGCCTTCGACGGCGAGGCGTGCGATGGCATCCGAGTCGAGTGCGCTTGGTTTGCGCATGCCGCCGCGTTGGCGAATCAGATCCACGAGATCGCGGATGAAGGACTCGGCCTGCTCGGGAGAGAGCCATGTCGGCACTGCTTCGATACGGTAGAAATTGCGTCCGAATTCTTCGACTTGAAAGCCTTGCGCATTCAACTGCTTTAGTTGCGATTTAAGCGCGGCAGAAGCCAGTGGCTCGAATTCGATTGGATGCGGGATCAGTAATCGTTGGCTAGTGGCGTTGTCGTTTTTGAATTCTTTACTGATGCGTTCAAAGCGCACGCGTTGGTCGGCGTGGCGTAGGTGCAACATAACTAGTCCGCGGGGGGTATCGAATAGCGCATAGCGCTTCTTTAATACAATAATCAAATGCCAGCCGGGAGTCGTCTTGCCTGCGGCAGACGCTGAACATACATCGGGAGTCGAGACAACTGCTTGCGGTGCAGTGCGAATCGCTGCTGTGGGAGTTGTTGCTGTGACTTCTGGGCAGATCGGTGCGCTTGGGCTTGGCAGAATCGTGATGTCCGGTTTTTCGATGCCTATCACTTTGGCTGCGGGGGAGGCTGGCGTCTCGATTTTCGTCTCAGTCGCGAGCGCAATTGGCGTCACTGCTTGCCCAATATCATCGGCACGGCTAGCGGCCAGAGTCTCGGTTATTGCATTCAGCACGAAGCGGCGGATAGCGCCGTCGTCGCGGAAGCGCACCTCACGTTTGGCAGGATGGACATTGACATCCACTTCTTGTGGTTGAATTTCGAGAAATAGAAATGCGGGCGGATAACGGCCTTTTTGAATGCGTCCATGATAGGCGTCGAGCACGGCTAGACTCAGCGTGCGACTATCCACTGGGCGGCGATTGACCAGTGTCACAAGCTCGCGACGGGTGGAGCGTCCCACCCCTGGCTTTGCTGTTAGTCCTCTCAAGCGGAAGCCGGTCTTCGGATCACTGACATCGACAGGGATCAAATCATCCGCAAGGTTGCGGCCCCAGATTTCGGCGATGCGGTCGCGCAGGTTTTCGCAGGCAGGTGACTGAAATACTGTGCGTCCATTCTCCAGCACACGAAACGCGACATTCGGATGCGCCACAGCGAACAGGCGACAATTATATGTGATGTGAGCAGTTTCGGTGGGATCGGTCTTTAGGAACTTACGCCTAGCGGGCACAGAATTAAACAGATGTGCGACTTCGATCACGGTACCAACTGGCATGCCGCAGTCTTTCTTCTCAATCATTTTGCCGCCGTTGATCAAGATCTCGGTACCGTGCTCCCAGTCTTTCGAACGGGTGCGCAGGGTAAATTTGGAGACCGATGCGATGGAGGGCAGCGCTTCGCCGCGAAAGCCGAAGCTACACACTTCGTTGAGGTCGGCAGCTTCGCGGATCTTACTGGTCGCGTGGCGCTCTAGGCAAAGCAGTGACTCGTCTGGTGACATTCCCTTACCGTTGTCTTCAATGCGGATATAGGATTTACCGCCGTTGCGGAACTCGACCTCGATCCGAGTTGCGCCAGCATCGAGACTATTTTCGACTAGTTCCTTGACCACCGCGACTGGGCGCTCAATCACTTCGCCTGCGGCAATTTGGTTGGCGACTCGATCGGAGAGTATGTGGATTGAAGACATGTTGAATGCAATAGCCTGTATTCTGTGAAGCAGGACCGCCACGCTGCAAAACAATTTATTTATAAACGGGTTTACTTAAGTCGCGTCTCGCATAATTTCGAGACCAATTCAATGCGTGGGTGCGCCGCTCAATTTTTTAAACAATTTATAATAAGCCAGATGCAAAACCGTCTCTCTAAGGAGAATAGTCTCTATCTCAAGCAACATGCCGAAAATCCAGTGGATTGGTATCCGTGGGGCGAAGAGGCCTTTGCCGCCGCGGAAGCGTCGGGCAAGCCCTTGCTGGTCTCGATCGGCTACTCTGCCTGCCACTGGTGTCACGTCATGGCACATGAAAGTTTCGAGAGTGACTATATCGCGAAGTTGATGAATCAGCACTTCATTTGTGTGAAGGTTGACCGCGAGGAGCGCCCCGACGTCGACCAAGTTTACATGGAAGCGGTGCAGATGATACAGCAGTCCGGCGGCTGGCCCTTAAATGTTTTTTGCCTGCCGGATGGCCGCCCGTTTTTTGGAGGCACGTATTTTCCACCCGAAGATCGCGGGCAGGGCATGATTCCATGGCCGCAGGTGTTGATGCGTATCTCTGATCACTACAAGCGCTCCCGAGCCGAGCTAGAAGAGAATGCGGATGCGATTCAGAAAAATATTATGGCTTCGACCTTGGCGGCCAGCACTGGCGGCGCACAGGGCTCGTGGGATAATGCATTCTTGATTGAGGCAGCCAATGGGATCTGCGGCACGCACGACGATCAATATGGCGGGTTCGGTGGCGCACCTAAATTCCCACCTTCGATGACTTTAAATTTCCTACGCGCGCTCCGCCGTAGCGCGGCAGTCGATGCAGAGCCCGAGCTCGGCGAGCGTATCGATTCGGTCTGTCACACGACGCTGCGTGCGATGGCGCATGGTGGATTATTTGATCAGTTCGGTGGCGGATTTGCTCGTTATAGCGTCGATCCGCATTGGTTGATTCCGCATTTCGAGAAGATGCTTTATGATAATGCATTGCTGATCGATGCCTACACCCGCGGCTGGTTGGATAATCAAGATCCGCTTTACGCTGCAGTCGTCGAAGAGACGATTGGCTGGTTGGAGCGCGAGATGAGTGCGGATGCCGGTGGCTTCTATGCCGCGCTCGATGCCGATAGCGAAGGCGAAGAAGGGCGCTACTATGTGTGGACACCCGAACAAATCGATTCGGTACTAGGGCCGACTGAAGAGGCTCGCGAAATCCGTTTGGCTTATAACATCACCGCCGAGGGTAACTTTGAACATGGCAGTTCGAACCCCGCTTTAGTGGATGCTGATATCGGTGTGCGTGACAAACTCGCAGCTGCTCGTGCGAAATTGTTGGCGCATCGCGAAGCTAATCGTGTGCGCCCTGGCAAAGATACCAAGATCAACACCGCGTGGAATTGTATGTTGATCCGCTCGATGGCAGATGCTGGATTTTATTTCAAACGTCCTGATTGGCTGCAACGTGCGCGCAAAGCTGCTGATTTCATTTGGGACGAACTCACCGAACAGCAAGACGGGGCACTGCGCTTGAAGGCTGTTTATTACGAAGGTTCTGGTGCCCAGGTCGATGGCTTTTTACATGATTATGCGCTGGCGGCAGAGGCCTTCTTGGCGATTGCGTCGAAGATTGATGTCCTAGAGTCGGGGGCATCCGCTAGGTATCAGGCGCGTGCACAAGCCTGTGTCGATAGTGCGCTGCGCTATTTTGAGGATCCACATGCGATCGGTTGTTTTTTTACTGCGGAAGACACCGAGACACCTGTTGCGCGTCGTAAGGAGTGGTTCGATAATGCCACCCCTTCGGGTAATGCCGCCTTGTTGCACGCGCTGTCTGGGCTCTACGCACTCACTGGGGAAGGCCGTTACGACAGTGCACTGCACGCTACGCTGCCTGCCTTTGCTGATTATGCACAGAAAGTCGCCGCCGGCGTCGCTCATGCACTGGAAGCGGTGACCACGCACGCCATCGGCATCGTCGTCATTAAAGTGCGTGCAGGTGTCTCGCTTGAAGGCTTGCAAGTCGCACTCGCAGCTGCGCCCTGGCGCCGAGTTTTCATTCAGACCACGACTGACGAGCAATCCGCTGACTATCAGGTCTGCATCGGCACGCAATGCCTGCCGCCGACGGATGAGCTGTCTGAAGTGGTGGAGGTGCTGTAGGGCTAGGGGGTAAATCGCTCCTTCGTCTGGCGAGGGGGAGATGCTTCGTTGGAGTATCTTTGCTTCGAATTTCTTTACTGGGCAGTTGTCCTCGACTAATTTGTCTCGGTCGAATGGCTGCTGTGCAGCTCGATCATCGGCAATTCCCACAGGGGGTCGGTTTGATCGGTCATGGTAAAGATAGTGGCCCATTCACGCGTGAGACTGCCGAGTGTTTTGAGGGCTGCGTCGCTCCAGCCCTGCTCGGTGATTTCGCGCACTAAGTAGCTGGCGCCCCCTTGCGGAGGCCGTGTGACAAAATAGTATTTTGTGGTTTTCCCATCGGGGCTGGCGGGGATGAGCACGGCAGGATTGCGCCGAAAGGCTAGCTCCAGTATTTTCCGCCCATCATGGCGTGCGGTATCGACCGCAAAGTGTTTGTCATTGCGTGAGTCACGGCGACTGCACCAGACGAGCTCGAAGGATTGCTCGGACCGTTGCAGCCGGTTGGCTAAGGTTAGAAAGTCGCCGTCGAAGCGTGGCACACGTTGTTGGATCTGAGTGACAAAGGCGGCTGATGCGGTGGGGGCGATACGTGGCGGATCAAAGACGACGATGCCATAGCCATGTACGGCGACATCGTTGTAGTCTTTGTTGAATTCATTGCCCCATGGATTATAAAAGAGCATTTGTTGGCGTCGATCATCGTAGCCGACAATGATACAGCCATGGCCCATGCTGCCGAATACTCCTGGACGAAAGGAAATATAGATGGGGCCGGTCTTGACTAAAGCGCGTCGTATGGCGGGTAAGATCTTTGCATTGAATTCTGCTTCGCCCTCCCACAGCAAAGTGCGTCCGTCAAAGCCAAGCTTGCCCATAGCCAGTGACATATCGCTGGGATAAGTACCTTCGTTTGAGATCGATGCGTTGGACGAGAGCTGTGCGATTTGATCTTGGTCAGTTTTGATGCCGTGGAAGCCAGCAATCATTGCAGCCGAGGCAGGCACGCAGAAATTCCCTTTTTGTGTGACCATCGGCACCCGTTTGCATTCAAATTTAGTTGGCAGCGGCGATATGGCCGTTGCTTCGCCTGCGGAGAGGATCGAACTGAGCGCAACGATTAGACCGAGTCCGACGACGTGGATCAGTCGGTATCGCATCCCGAACCTGGAAGTCCTCATTCCAATGCTAGCGGATGGCCGAAGCGACGTTGTTTTGCAAGTTGAGGGCGCGGGCGAGGGTATACTCAAATACCTGGGCATTGCCATTTTGACTGACCCATTGAAGATGCTGGTCGGCAGCATCGGTTTCGCCGAGCAGGCGCAGGTAAAGCCCAATGTAAGTGTGCGCTTCGGTTTCTTCGGCGGGATTGGTGACAAAACTGATGAGATCGGCTTCGCCTATTTTCTCGCTTAAATAATCAATCACTGGAGCGGGCCATTGATTGACTGGCTTATTTTTGTTGGCGTATGCGAGTGTGCGCAGAGCGTTCTGGGCATCGCCTGATTCATGGTATGAGAAGTAGGCAATTAGCAGAGGATATGCGGATGTTTCACCTTTGCGGGTATACATAAGCGAAGCCTTTTTTGCGGACTCAGCTGCGTCGACAAATTCGCCACGGCACATTTGTGTCCATGCCAATGATTCGTAAAAAAATCCATTTACTGGCTGATCGACAATAGCCATTTGAAATGAGGTGAGTGCCGTGTCGAAGTCCTCTAAGTTAAAGGCGGCGAGACCGCGGCCATTCCACGCGAACGCATGTTGTGGATAGTGCTGCACGATCACATCGTATGAGTCGAAGGCTTCTTGGTGGCGCTCTTGCTCGGCATAGATCATGGCTTGCCCGAGTCGTGCTGAGAGATTCTTGGCGTCGGTCTGCAGCGCTTGCTCAAATGAGATCAAGGCTTTTGCAGGCTGTCCGCCTTCGAGTTGCGCATAGCCTTCAGTGACCAGTGGGCTGGCACTGGGCACGAAATGCGTGTCTGTGTCCGCATGTACAAAGAGCGGAGCTAGGATTAAACTAGTGATAACGAGGATGCCGACGTATCGACTCTTTTGAGGGGAGGTAAATCTGTTGTCTGACAAACACATAAAAAGCATAGAGTAGCTTACATCATTGCGGGGACAATACCAATTTACAGGCTATTTTTTGCGAAATGTGGAATGCAGCCTGAATACCCCAAGTTCTCTGGGACGTGCTTGGACGATTTTGAGTCAGAGTACCTCAACAGTATCAGCCCGCAGTCCTTTCTAGGTAGTGGCTGCAACTGGTATTGCTGCTAGTACGTCGATCTTGTTATGTGGATTACTCTGATTTGAACCTTCACATCTCGGCGTGGATGTGGCACGTTTCGCGTTTAATTTAATTACGCGGCAGACTAAAGTGCATGAACTACGAACAACCTAAGAATCCTTTACACGGCTACACGCTAGAGCAGATTGTTACCAGTCTCTCGGATTATTATGGATGGGAGGGCTTAGGCGGTCGTATCGAGGTCCGCTGCTTTAACGAAGACCCATCGGTCAAATCCAGTCTGAAGTTTTTACGTAAGACACCTTGGGCGCGTAAGAAGGTGGAGGATTTATTCATCTACACGCTTGCGAAATACGGCACGACAGAGGCGGCGGCGGATGAGCTTGAAGGTTCGCCGAAAAGTGGGCAGTGAGTCAGAGCTGCGCGATTTTGTGCTTTATCTCTGTCGATCTTGGTTCCTATCTTAGCTTATGAATTTGATTACTCCAGAACTGCGCTCGCAAATCCAAGAAGTGACCCGTCGTGCCGGCCATATTTGGAGGTATCTTTGACGGTGATACCAAGACGACTCGTATCGCTGAGCTAGAGGCTATGATGGCAAACCCTGACTTTTGGGGTGACCAAACTGCTGCGCAAAAGGTGATCACCGAGGCGAATCGCTTAAAGGTTACAGTGAATCCGTCCAAAGCATTTCGGGCTGAACTAGATGATCTTGCTGCAATGCTGGAACTCGTCGATGAGATGGCTGACGATCCCGATGCAGAATCGTATCAACAGGAGGTGCTCGATACATTGGCGCGTCTGCAGCCTAAGCTTGATGAGCTGGAGTTGGCATCGTTCTTGAGCGGCCCGAATGATGGCTGTAATGCTTTGCTCACGGTGCATGCCGGGGCGGGCGGCACGGAGTCCTGCGACTGGGCCGATATGCTCTTTCGCATGTATTCGCGCTGGGGCGAACAAGCAGGTTTTACTGTCGAAGTTCTAGATCTTTCACCTGGGGAAGAAGCAGGCATCAGCGGCGCTACGATTCGAATTTCCGGGCCAAATGCATTTGGCTATGCCAAGGCAGAGCGTGGGGTGCACCGGTTAGTGCGCATCAGCCCATTTGATTCGGCTTCCCGTCGTCATACTTCATTCTCTTCGGTCGATGTGATTGCCGAGTTGGAAGACGATGCCGATATTGTAGTCGATCCGTCGGATCTTCGCACCGATGTCTATCGTGCGAGTGGTAAGGGGGGGCAGCACGTTAATAAGACGGAGTCCGCGGTGCGGCTTACACATATCCCGAGTGGGATTGTGGTGACTTGTCAGAATGACCGTTCTCAAATCAAGAATAAGGCCTCTGCGATGCGCACCTTGAAATCCCGGCTGTATGAAAAACAGGAGGATGAGAAGCGCAGCGAAATCGAGAAATTCTATGGCGAGAAGGGTGACATTGCTTGGGGTAATCAGATCCGCTCGTATGTCTTTCAGCCGTATCAAATGATTAAGGATCTACGCACTGGCGTAGAGTCTGGTAATATTCAAGCGGTCATGGATGGCGCGCTGGATCCGTTTATTCATGCTTGGTTGCGCGCCGGTGGCCCGACTTCGCGGGTATCAGCTGCAGAGCGAGAATTTGGTAATGAGTAATTCAGCCGACAGTGTGGCAGGCTTGAGCTTCGAGGCGGTGCAACAGACTTTTTCGGAGCAGAGCTTATTCGAAAATAAGACCTGGCGCACCTCGCCAGTGGCGTTTCCGCTGGATGCGAAACAGGTGGCTGAGATCGAATTGATCGGCCAAGCTTGTTACGATTTTTACCGTGCGCATGAGACCTTGTATCTGCGTTCGGCGACGGATAAAAATTTGCTGCGTAATCGTGAGTTGAAAGCGCCGTGGGTGGCTGAGTATCTCGATCGTGGTAAGCCAACAGCGCTAATTGAACATGCGCGCTCGAAGGCGCTGCGTGGCTCGACGCCGATGGTGGTGCGCCCAGACCTATTGATGACCGATAATGGTTTCGCGCTGACCGAGATCGACTCGGTGCCGGGTGGCATCGGGCTGACGGCATTTTTAAACCGCCTCTATGCAGGCGTGCATGCGGATGCGTTGATCGGTGCGGGCGAGCAGGACATGATTGAAGCGTTTTATCAGGCGCTGCGTAGTCGTGCCCCGGGTGTGATGGCGCCTTATATCGCAATTTTAGTCAGTGATGAGGCTGCGACTTATCGCCCAGAGATGGAATGGATCGCCGAGCAACTGCGAGCAACTGGGCGGCGTGTGCACGTGCATCATACTGACGATGCGATACCACTCGGCGACACGATTTGTGTGCCGTTGGATGGCGAGCCACAACAGGTGGATGTGATTTATCGCTTCTGGGAGCTGTTTGACTTGGCGAATGTATCGATCGCCGAACATTTGTTAACCGCAGGGTGCGATTCGCAACTGAGTCTGACGCCGCCGATGCGGCCGTTTCAGGAGGAGAAATTGAACTTGGCGCTATTCCACCACCACATGTTGGAAGATTTCTGGAAAGAGCATTTGTCGAAGACCTCGTATCGAGTGCTCAAGCGAGTGATTCCACAGGCTTGGGTGATGGATCCAGTCGACTTGCCGCCGAATGCGGTACTCGACGCGCCACTGATTGGTGGTAAGCCAATGACCCGCTGGTCGCAATTAGCCGATGCCAGCAAGAAAGAGCGCAATTTGATTATCAAGATTAGCGGGTTTCATGAGACTGCTTGGGGCGCACGCAGTGTGACACTCGGGAGTGACTCGTCAAAGGCCGACTGGGATAGTGCGATTCAACAAGCGGTGGCAATGGCTGATACCTCGCTGCATATTTTGCAGGCCTACGCGAAGCCGCGGCGTTTGTCGCATCCTGTCTATCGAGACGATGGCAGTGTCTATCAGATGGAGGGCCGCGTGCGACTGTGCCCGTATTATTTCGTGGATGAAACAGCGCAACACGCGGAGCTACAGGGTGTGCTCGCTACTTTGTGCCCCGCAGATAAGAAAATTATTCACGGAATGAAAGATGCGGCGCTGTTGCCGTGCGTGCTCGCCAGCGGCGAGTGAGCTGGAGGGAAACGCTCCGTCGTTTCCATGCATTAGATTGGACCTGCTCGCGGCGTTGAATCGCGGGGGCTCTGGCTTTATCTCCTGTCCTCTGTCCTTGCGCAGAGACAAACCGAGGCTTTTGTAAACTGTTGAACGCGCACAATTTGATTTGTAGTTGTCTGAGAATCGGCATTGCGACTTGTTTGCCTTCAACTTTTTCGAAGAACTGGCCTCTTTTTTGCTTTATCGCTTTCAACTGCTTCGGAAATAGTTACGTTCTGCTCGCTTTAATGGATCCGATTCAAGACTTGAGGACATCTTTTTCGCCAATTTTACACAGACACCCATATTATGACCACAACAGCTAAGAAAACGGCTAAATCTGCTGCTAAAAAAACCGCTGCCAACAGCGGATCAGCAAGCAAGGCGCCTGAGCCATCTTTCCGCTTTAGTACGGCGACTACGACCGACTCAATCAAGACGTCGATTCTCAATCACTTACGTTTTACCCTGGCGCGCCACCCTGAAAAAGCTAGTCAGGACGAGTGGTGGACAGCGACCTGCTATGCGGTGCGTGACCGCGTACTGGACCGCTTCATGAAGACTCAAGCGGTGCATCATGAGAAAAAAGTGCGTCGTGCTTACTATTTGAGTTTGGAGTATTTGATGGGCCGCTTGTTGGTGAATAACCTACACAATTCTGGCTTGTTTGAGCAGACACGTGATGCGCTCGGCGAGCTAGGGCAGGATTTTAGCGCGATCGCTGACGAAGAGGCCGACATGGGCCTCGGTAATGGTGGCCTCGGTCGCTTGGCCGCGTGTTTCCTTGATTCCCTCGCAACGCTGGATCTGCCAGCGATTGGCTATGGTATCCATTACGAGTTTGGTCTGTTCCGCCAGGAGTTCAAAGACGGTTACCAAGTTGAACATCCAGATGCTTGGATGGAAAAAGGCTGCCCTTGGGAAGTCATGCGGCCAAACTTCGCACAGCAAGTGCAACTGTATGGTCGAGTCGAACATCACATGGATGACAAGGGTGGATTCCGTCCGGTGTGGGTCGATCAGAAGACGATCGAAGGGGTGCCATATGATATCGCAATCGTCGGTTACGGAGCCGAAACGGTTAATTTCCTACGCCTGTGGGATTCGAAAGCATCCAGCGAGTTCGATTTCAACATTTTCAATGAAGGTGGCTACGTCGAAGCGGTTCGCGAAAAGGCTATGAGTGAGTCGATCTCCAAGGTGTTGTATCCGAATGACTCGACTGAAAATGGTAAAGAGCTCCGCCTTGTGCAGCAGTATTTCTTTGTGAGTTGCTCGTTGAAAGATATCATGCGTCGCTACCTGGCCAATCACAGCGATTGGGCCGAATTCCCTGATTTCAATGCGATTCAACTGAATGACACGCACCCTGCGATTGCGATTCCTGAATTGATGCGCTTGCTTATCGATGATCATGGTCTGAATTGGGATGATGCGTGGGCAATTACCAACAAAACGTGTAACTACACGAATCATACGCTTCTTCCTGAGGCGTTAGAGAAGTGGAGCGTACCACTCTTTGAAAAAGTCCTTCCGCGTCATCTAGAGATTATCTTCGAGATTAACTCACAGTTCCTTGAAAAAGTAGTTGAGGCTAAGTGGCCGGGCGATGGTGCGAAGAAGGCTGAGCTTTCGATCATCGAAGAAGGTTACCCGAAGATGATTCGCATGGCGTATCTTTCTGTCGTTGGTTCGACTAAGGTGAATGGTGTCGCGGCATTGCACACCAATTTGCTAAAGAAGAATCTGTTCGCGACATTCCACGAATTGTATCCGAACAAGTTGATCAACATGACCAATGGTATTACACCACGTCGCTGGTTGTTGGCATGTAATCCTCGCCTCAGTGAACTGATCACAGAAAAAGTCGGTCCAGAATGGCCGAAGTATCTCAATCAACTAGAGGGTATTGCACAGTTTGCCGATGATACCAAATTTCAGAAGCGCTTCATGGACATCAAGCGTGCAAACAAGCAAGCATTTGCTGATTTCGTATTGGAGGACTCTGGCACAGTGATTAGCCCGGACGCACTGTTCGATGTGCAGATTAAACGTCTGCACGAATACAAGCGTCAGCACCTAAACGTACTGCATATTCTGACGCTGTACCGTCGTCTACTGAACGATCCAGCTTACGAAATGAATCCACGTGTATTTATCTTTGGTGCGAAGGCTGCGCCTGGCTACGCATTGGCGAAGAACATTATCCGTGCGATCAACAAAATTGCTGAGAAGGTGAACAACGACTCGCGGATCAACGATAAGATCAAGGTCGTCTTCCCGCAAAACTATCGTGTCACTATGGCCGAGAAGATGATTCCAGCCGCCGATTTGTCTGAGCAGATTTCGACTGCGGGTAAGGAAGCATCTGGCACTGGTAACATGAAGCTATCGCTCAATGGTGCGCTGACGATCGGCACCCTCGATGGTGCGAATGTCGAGATTTGTGAAGAAGTCGGTGAGGAGAATATCTTTATCTTCGGACACACGGTCGATGAGGTCGAAGCGTTGAAGGTTCAAGGTTATAACCCATATGATTATTACAATAGTAATTGGGAGTTGAAATCCGTGATCGATTGGTTGCGTTCTGACTACTTCACACCAGGAGAAAAAGATGCCTTTACACCGCTTTGCAGTAGCCTGCTAGAAGGTGGAGATCCATATCTCTGCTTAGCTGACTATGCCGACTACATTCGCGCTCAGGAAGAGGTGGATAAGGCATTCAGTGATAAGCAGCGTTGGGCGAAGATGGCGATCATCAACACCGC
>Ga0209504_1001575_pt1 | contig 17003 bp, 32 predicted proteins | sample COGITO_mtgs_1005_FD_184791 | JGI IMG/M metagenome (GOLD analysis project Ga0209504, IMG submission 184791) | Pelagic marine microbial communities from North Sea - COGITO_mtgs_100511 (SPAdes) (version 2) | ecosystem: Environmental > Aquatic > Marine > Epipelagic ...
ACGATGCCGTCGATGATCCTATATCAGCAGAACTGTTCGCCCCATTGAAGGCTTGGGAGTTCTGCCCGTAGCCGTCCCACTGTGTGCCGCCTCTCTTACCTACTAATGATACTGGAAATTTTAAACTCATTATTTTTTGCTCTTAAAGAAACTGAAAATACTAAGAAGCTTCTTAATTGCTCTTTGTAGTCTTGTTTTCCGCTTGGTTAAAAAACAACATTCTCCTTGTTGCTTCAATAGAAATTCTAAATCCTCAAAGGTAATATAACAATCTCCATTTTTACCCCAATTCTTACCCCAAGAGTTTCTTAGTGTTACATAGCCTTCTTTAACATTTACGGCTCTAGCAAGAATGGCGTGTCCTCCAGACAACGATCCAGTTGGCTTAATAAATCCATCTGAATCTGGTTCATACATGCCACTATACCAAGCCAAGCCCAAAACAGCAGGTCCATTGTGACCAATACCATACAAAACATCATCAATATTAAATGCCCACTTATATCCTTCTATCCAACCAAGGTCTTGAACTCTCTTTACTCCAGCCAAAACACTTGTGCCATGATACACAGGAGAAGCATTGGGATAAGATCCGCCCTCCCAAGGATCTGACTTCTGAGCCTCCCAATAAATTTTCTCAACAAGATACTTGTAATCAAGACCCTTAACTTCTGCTGGTCTGGCGGCTAATTCATGCCCCAAAGCAAAACCAACGCAAGCGCCTTCTGTACCCTGATCAAACCAATCATTACAACGCCAAGTGTAAGATCTAAGCTTTTTATTTGCTCTTAGTCCAGCAATTGAATAGCCCCTGCTCTTCTCATCAAACTGAACTATACGATCAAGCTTGATGTCTTCTGTTGTTTGGTTATTTTTTAGTTTTATGCTCATTTTTTCTTAATTGGTTTACTGGAATGGTATTAAAGATAATATTGGAAATTTTAAACTCACTACAGAATAACATACACAATTTATTACTTGACAATAACATAAATACCACATATAATCAAGCATATGGACGAAACACTAGAACTAAAACTTGTAGAGAAATTTCCAAAACTTCTCACAGATTATAAACGCGACCCAGAAGAAAGCTGTTTAGCTTTCGGTATAGAGTGTGATGATGGTTGGTATATCCTAATTCATGACTATTTAGCCAAAGTGAACAAAATGTGCGAATTAGATAAATCCATTACCGTTGAAATTCAACAAATAAAAGAGAAATTCGGAAAGCTTAGAATCTATAATAGTATTGGTGGCGGAGATGAAATAACAAAACAAATAATTTATGACCTTGCCCATTATGCAGAAGAAGTTTCTTCCAATGTTTGCGAGATATCTGGAAATTATGGATCACTATGTCATTCTGGCAGTTGGTATAAGACACTTTCTTATGGTGCAGTAATAGCAGAAGGGTCAAAATATAGTGGATATGTGCCAGCAGATAAAATTACCGCCTCAAGTTGGGAAAGAAGAGACAGTTAATGTAGGAGATAGATCAAGCCACACTTGATCTACAACAACAAATCAAAACATAATGAGCAAGAAAAAAGAAAAGAAAGCTTGGATTGATGGATGTATCAAACATTGGTCTTCTATAGTTTACGAGGGTGATCTTGGTGTTGATTTTTCAGATGCTCACGAAAGATGTTGGAGGTGTGGATATAAAAGAAGAGTTCAAAAGTGTCATATAATTGCAAAATCATTAGGAGGTAGCGATAACCCAGATAATTTAATACCATTATGTGCTGCCTGTCATGACGAAGCTCCAGACGTATATGAAAAAGAAGAAATGTTTAATTGGATAAAAAAAGATCATGGTGTTTTTTATAATACTTTTTGGGAGGAAAAGGCACTTTCTTTCTCAGAAATAGACCCCAGCAGAATTAAATGTTACGAAGACCATATAAAATTTTTGGCTCGCTATAGATTTTTATTAAATAATAAAGCTGGTTTTCATTTTGGTCAATTATCTGGAGGAATGAGATTAAAAACTTCCACAAAAGCCTGGATTCTAAAAAAGTCAATTGAATTTAATGATCCTATTTTTAATGGTCACGAAAAAGAAATAAAAAAAGAAGAAAACAACGTCAAAAGAGAAAATAAAGAAATAAAACTTATCTGGGATTCGGTAAATAGAATATTAAATAAATGAGTAAATGGAAAAATTCAGAAAGTTGGAATCGCGGACAAGTTGTAGAAAGCGACTTTTCCAAATTATTAGAAATTCGCGGAGTCTCATGGAAGAAAGCTAATAGACAAGAGCAATTTAATCATATAGACTATCATACAAGCTTCGGAAGTATTGATGTAAAAGCAAAAAAAAGAATAAGCAGGTCTGATAACAGCGAACAGGATGAATTTATTTGGTTGGAATTTAAAAACGTACAGGGTAAAAACGGCTGGCTTAGTGGTAGTGCCGACATTATAGCATTTGAGAGAGCTAAAGATTTTGTTTTGGTCCGTAGGAAGGAATTATTGCTTTGGTCGCAGGGTAAGTGCGATTTAAATTCCTTAGTCACAAGTAGTAGGGACGCACTATACAAGGGGTATTCTCGCAAAGGCAGAAAAGATTTAATTTCCATAGTGAAAATGCTTGACATATTGGGATTACATCATAGAATTTGGGAGAAGACAGATTAATAGAATTAATAAGCATGGAAAAACAAATCAAAAAAGACCACAGATTAAAAATAACTTTTAAGTATGAGGATAGGGAATTTACCAGTTCAATATCAGACAGTAGCACAATAGGAGAAGTTGGAGAGGCTTTAATAGGGCTACTTTCCAGTGCTGGATACCATAGGGATAATATAGATGAACTTTTTGGATTAAAAGAATATGAAGAATACCAAACCAATTAACATTAAAAATGAAAAAACCAAAAAAGAAAGATAACCTGCATTTGTGGGATTTCCCAAATATTCAAAAAGTTGAAATCAATGGTGCAGAACAAGACATCCCAGAACTTACAGAAGAAAATCTCTGGACTCTTATTGATGATTACAATAAGTTAATTAAACTATTTAACGATTCTGTGGATGCTTTTACTAAAGAAATCGAAAATCTAAAAAACAAAAAATAAAAAATAATGAATATACAACAATATATGACCCCAGAAATATTAGGACCATTAACATTCCTTAGCGTATTGTTTGTGGCTCTCCTTAGCTCCATTCAAATAAAGAAAATCTCAGAAATCTCTGAGAGTTATGAACACGAAGATGAAGAAGAGGTTGAACATAAACCTCGTATAGATAAACCAAGCTCTGGTCAGACATGGTATCATAGGGTTTCTTTTAATTGCCCATGGCCAGTTATAGATGAGGAAAGCGCACCACCTGTGAGAATTCTTCAAGTAAGGGGAGATTGGTTGCAGTTTGGGGATAATGATATTAAAACAACCATGAAAGTAAAAGAATTTTGCAGTTTGTATATGCGTGATGAATTCAATGACGTTCAAAAGTCAGAAATTCTGATTCCAGCAAAAATAGAAGAAGAACCATTGCCAGAAAAGTCAGAAAATGTAGAAATTCCTCCCACGCCCGAATTTAATGTAATTAAAATTCATGGAGAAGACTTTGTTTTAACACCAGTAGAAAAGAAAGAAGAATAACAAACAAATTAAAAAATTCCTTAGTTTTTTTTGAAAAAACTACAAGATGACAAGAAAAAAAGAAATAGTTAAATCTAAAAACTTGGGAATTTATATCGAAAAATACTACACTAAACATTACAATCAAGATATTGAAGATAATAAGAAGCATGGATTAATTGTCGTTCTTGTTCTAGTAACCGTCCTATCCTTGACCGTATTGTATACACTGGCAATAGCCTTTGATTTTTTCGAGCCAGTTAAAATTAATTTTAATACAGAAAACAAACATAAAAAATGAACAACAAAGAATTCACCCACATAAAAGACACCAGACTTGGAGATGCCGCTTTAACCCTTTCTAAGGACAGGAGAATACTCTTGGACTTCGTTTACACATGTGCAGCGGGAAAGCGCTCAGACGGCGATTACAGCCATTCTAGGGTGTATTTGCAGGAAAGAGCAGAAAAGATCCTAAAAGAACTAAAACAAGCATGAACAAACAAGAAAAATTTATCTTAGCCGAAACATGCGCTAATAAAATCTCAGTTTTAGCAAACAAACAAGATAAGTTGTTTGAAAAGCTTAAATTAGAGTTAAGCGTAGATGCCAGCGATGAATATTTCATTGATGCATTGTTTGATTATTGTTTTAACAGCGGCGAGTATAGCTCTAAACTTCTGAAAAGGTTCTTGGATAAGTCCAGCAACGAGTGTATATAATTATAGGAGATTCGTAATAATGAGTGTGTTTTTTATAGTAATAATATTAATTTTGTTTATGAGCTTCTTTATATTCTTTTATTTGGAGGATTTTTATAAAAACCCTGTTACTAAACCACTCTCCGAAAGCTTTTGGGAAGCAGTATTACAGACTATTATGATGTTTTTTGTTTTGGTGGGTTTTTATATTATATTTAAATAAAAAATGAACGATAAAATTTTTACGCTCTATAATTACAGAGCTAACGTGGTTGGGGTATATGATGGAGATTCAGTAACCTTAGACATAGACTTAGGCCTGGGTATATGGAGTAAAGGGCAAAAATGTCGGCTTCTGGGTATAGATACTCCTGAACTCAGGGGCGAAGAAAGAGTTGAGGGATTAAAATCTAAACAAAGGCTATGCGAACTCATTCTAGGGAAGCAAATTGCCGTTGAAACTTACAGGGATAAAACGGGAAAATACGGAAGATGGCTCGTTACAATATGGGATCTTCAGGGAGATCTTGGTTGGGTAAATATAAACAAGCTATTGCTTTCCGAAGGGTATGCAAAGATTTATGGTCAATAGAAAATTCTATCAAATAACAAAAGGAGAATTCATTAACATGGATCATGTTTTATCCATAACCCTAAAAGAAGAAGATATTTTATTGTCTTTTAATGGCGGTAAAGAGAAATCCTACAAATTATCTGATTTAACCACCCAGTTTAATAACTTCATACAAATTAAATTATTATAATGAAAAACTACAGGCCAATAGGTTACGGAGAAGGAGATTATGAAGCTTGGTTAGAAGACAGACCAAAAAGTTGGGTATATACCCATGATAATGGTTGGATAGACCTTGAAGAAACTAAATTTTTAAATATCAGTGAAGACTTACATGGAAGAGATAGGGTTTACTTCGAATTTAATGGACAAGAATACGAATCTATGGTAATATCCAGTTATAAAAAACCATAAAAATAAAAAACACAATAATTAAATATACTTGACTTAAATCATCAATCTGACATAATACAACCATGGAAACAAAAATAATCATAAACACACTAACATACTGGGGAGATATCAGCGATTGTGTGTGCAATAATACAACTCCTATTGGGGGGTGTTTAAAATGTGATATGAAAAAATGTATTGAGCAGCTAGATGAGATCATACCATACATCGATATTGCGACCTCGATCAAAGCTTTCGCTAGCTCTAAGAAGCCAACCAATAATACCGAACGATAATGAACATTCTAGCAAAAACTAAAACCTATTTAATCGGTCCGATGCAGTATGCGGAGGGGAGAAAGTGGCGTGATGATATTTCAGACACGCTCCGTGATATGAATGTTACTATTTTTGATCCATATAAAAAACCGTTTATTAATGCCCCAGACGAAACTGAAGACACTCATAATAAACTTTGCCATCTAATGGAAACTGGCAAAAGAAAAGCCGAATTGGATTTCAGCGGTTTTGATATGGTGGCAGACCACATGAAGAAAGTTCGCTCGTTTGATTTGTCTATGGTGGACAGGGCAGACTTTATTATTTGCTACCTTGACCCAGATGTTCCTACATTTGGAACAATGGAAGAGTTGAGTTGGGCTTGTAGGTGCAAAAAGCCCACTTTTATAGTAATTGAAGGAGGGAAGAAGAAAACTCCGTTTTGGGTAATGGGAATGTTCCCCCACAAATACATCTATAACTCATTTAAAGAGGTGGAGAAGGTTATATTAGAAATAGATAGCGGTGAGATTGAAATAAGTAGTGATAGGTGGCGATTGTTTGAGCTAAATTTAAGATAACCTTAACAATAAATGAAATTTTTGCAATTCGAATTCAATAACATGGCAGACGCTTCTTACAAAGAAGAGGAAGAATTAAGAATATGCAATAAATGTAACAAATACCTACCTCTCTCTTCTTTTTCAGCACACAGTGGAAGTAATTATCTTAGACCAGAATGCCGTGAATGTAACAATGAAATGAGTAGACTTAGGTCAGAGCTTAAGAAAATATATGGTATGCCTCCTGTTGGATACAAATGCCCAGTTTGTGGGGGTTGTGAGAAAGAAGTTAGCGGTAAAGGCGGTGAACGTAATGGGCCTTGGGTTCTAGATCATTGTCACGAAGAGAAAGAGTTTAGAGGTTGGCTTTGCCATAAGTGCAATAGAGGTATAGGTTGCTTTAATGATGATATAGAAAAACTCAATAAAGCCATCGACTATCTTAATAACTTCAAATAAAAACAAAAACAATATATAAAACATTATTAATCATTTTAATATACATAAATATATACATTCTAATACACACAAGTACACTTTCATACAACACGATTAAAACATAGCTTAAATAGCTTATATTTACCTCACAATAAACAATATATACCGCAGGTATATAACCCCCCATAAACTAAAACAAAACCTTATAGAACTTAGTTATAAGGTAAATTACATACAATCAATATAATAGAGTAATAAGGTGTAATTAATAAAGATGTTAAAGTGATGTTATTTCTTTATGTTTAATGAAAAAATGGATTGCCCAAACTAATTAACTCAAAATAAAATAACTTTTAAATATGTTTAACGAACGAAAAGACCCTCAAGTCCCCATTCTTTATAGGTTTTTTCTATTTGTTTTTTATTATTTTTTCTATTTGTCGGGTTTTGTTTTTGGTTTGTTGTTTACAGTATCAGGTCTTAGGGAAGTGTTCGATGCTTACAATGATGACAATGATGACAATGAACTAGAGGAACATTTAGCTAGATTGAAGGATAATGTTTCAAATAATTGATTGATTTAGTAACTTTTTCATAGGCTGAAACACAAAAAAATAACGAAAGTATAACGATTAGAGCTAGGTTGAGCGAAAACAAGCCAAATAATTACAATAGGTTGGCATATTTTTTCTAAATAAGAATGTATAGTTTCCCAGGTTGGGAGAATGGGTGCAAATAAGATCCATGTTGGGAGAATCGGCGCAAATAAGTAATAATTAAAATTGTGAATGATTTTGTTCCAAATAAACACGCGACCTAACAGAACCTTCTAACAGAACCTTCTAACAGAACCTTCTAACAGATTTCTAACAGATTTCTAACAGTAGTTAATTCATTGTTTTATTTCGATTGATTTAACTGTATCTCAGCTTCTTTCGTGAGGCCTCGTAAGATCTCGCAGCATCTCGTATTGATTGAATGTTTTTGGTGTTTTGTTTTTTATTGTTTTTTATTAGAAAAAAGGTTGACTAATTTATTTGGGCTGTCATAATACACCCCATGAACAGCAACACAGCTAAAAGAAGTAGGGGTAGACCTAAAGGTTCTACCAGTTTTGTGAAGGTTAAATTGAGTGATTTAAATAAGCAATTAGGTAGCAATGCGCCAGTATCAGTTAGTAAGAAGTGGTTAATTGATATAGGCATGATCGCAGATGAAGCGGTAGCACCTATTGAGATACTGCAACCATCACAGCCAGAAGAACCCAAAATACAATTCACTGTTAAGTAATGTTTAAGCATTTAATAGGACAAGATAAAGTAAAGTCTCGATTGGGATTCTATGCTCGCTGTCACAAGGCTGGGATCATCGTGCCGCCGATTATGTTGAACGCGGCGAAAGGATTAGGTAAGACCGCATTTGCCGAGGCTTTCCATGATGAGACAAAAACAGAAGAAAGAAAGTATGTTGAGGTTAACTGTGGTTCTATACGCAACACCGAGACGTTCTTTGAACAGTTATTTATGCCGAGCATTGCAGGTGAGGAGAGAACTGTTTTGTTTGATGAGTGTCACGCACTTCCAAAAGACTTAACAAACGTTTTTTTAACCGCCTTTAATACCGAGGGGGCGAAGCGTAAGCAGGTGTCCGTTGGTGATGGTCATGCGACGTTTGACTTTACCAAGCAGATTTACCTGTTTGCTACGACTGAACTGCATAAATTGTTTGCACCGCTTAAAGATAGGTTAACAGCCATTGACTTCAAGCAATACGACGAAAAAGAACTGTCTGCCATCATGACAAATAAAGTAGGTTGGATAAAATATAGTGATGGAGTGTTAGAGTCAGTAGTTAATACATTGCGAGGTAATGCTCGTAGCGCAATTAATCGGGTATTGATGATTCAGCGTTGGTGTGAACTAGAGCGTATAAGCACTTTTAATTTCGAGAATTGGGAGGCGATGCAAGAACAGCATGGCATCCTTCCATACGGGTTAGTAGATGTAGAAGTTCAGATACTTTCTGCTTTACAAAAGCGTGGCTCTTGCTCATTGCAGATGCTCTCCGCCATCACTGGCATGTCTCGACAAGCTATTCAGTTAGAAGCTGAAAATAATCTTCTACGCAAAGGGTTCATGGAGATTGATGGTAAGCGTAAGATCACAACCAGGGGTACAGACATACTTAAAGCAATTAAAGTGTGAAACAATATATAATATCAAACTATGGCTCTTCTGTCGCAATTGGAATGTTGGATCCGACACAAGTAGAAATAGATACAAACCTATCACATAACTTATTCAATACGCATGTTAACAATAATTTTTATTTGGGCACTCTTGTGTTTAGCTCGATTAATCAATTCTATAAATTCTTAATATATAAAAACCTATTGCCCAATTACAAAGCAGAAAAAGGCTATAGGGTTCAATTGAAGGAGGCCTCAAATAAGGCTAGAAGTGTAATTAACAATAAAACATCACGCAATTCTTTCATGTTAGATATATCTAAAAACCAAACACCAAGTCATGTCTATACTGTATACTCCCCAGAGAAGAAAATGTTTTATCGCCATGCAGCACTAAAGTATAACTGCAAATAAGTAAACTGTAAATAAATAAACTGTAAATAAGAATATGACAAATAAAGAAAGAGATTACCTGCTATACGTAGAGCGCGAAATAAGTAAATTGTTTGATGAGATTCACGATCTGTTATCAGATGAGACAACCTACGCGATGGCCGACGGTCTCGATGCCATGTCTGCCGAGGTGATACCGTTATGGGAAGAGAAGATCAGGAATGATAAACAAACAGAATTAAATCTATGAAAGCACAAATAAAAGAACATTTTACCAAGGTTACTAATCAGAGAGTATACCCTGCTACGTCTGAACACGCCAACATAGGTAAGTCTATCAATCGCGTAAAAACCGAAGACATTTTGTTCGATTTCGAAACTCCTCCATGGTTGATGGATGAACATTACAACATGATTATTCACTTCGACGGTCGATTGTTTATGGTTCATTCAGATGACTTTGATTATGTGTGACCCAACATTAAGGTCATATGATATAGAATTCGGGTCATGACTAAATTAGATAAAGAGATTCTTTCGGTTATTATTTTCTTGTCAATAGGCGAGATTATAATAGGTGGTTTAATTACGTTCGTTATCATGATGTGGTAGCCTGAATAAAAAAGATTAAAAAAGAATAAAAAGGTATTGACTCACCTGACCAGTCCTGTATAATGTCCCCACAACAAACCAACTAGATAATGAAGACACAAGTAAAAGCAACACCGATAATAGCATCCGATAACTTACAAGTTTCAGAGATGTCGATGGATGATAAGGGCAGAGATATGGCAACATACTTTTTGCGTGATAAGATTTACTCCAATAAGATTCAGGCAGTAGTGCGTGAGTATTTATGCAATGCAATAGACGAGCATTATAAGCATGGAGTAACTAAGCCTATCGAGGCTAAACTGTCAGCAACCGATGATAATGAAGTTGTCTTTTCTGTTCGTGACTTTGCTCAGGGACTATCAGACGATGGAGTTCGTAAAATCTTTGGTATGTATTTCCGTTCAACCAAGTCAGGATCAAATGATAGTATTGGTGGTTTTGGAGTTGGCTCGAAAGCAGGTCACGCATATACCGATACATTCAATATCATCTCTCACTTTGAGGGAGTCAAGACATCATACTCATGTATGCTTGGAGGTGGAGATCATGGAGTGCCAGTAGGTCATATCTATAAGCTCGATGAGTGTTCAACCGATGAGACTGGTATCGAGATAAATCTTTTAGTCGATACTAATAACAAAGAAAGAGAGTCTCGCTATTCTGCTAGAGAGACAACTGATTCTGAGAAGTTCAAGAACGAGATGATTGCCTTTCTTCAATTTGCCCATTCGCCAATCAAATTAGATATATATGGTGCGGAGTTTAAGACCCCTAATCACCGCAAATCTTGCGAGGTTGATGGTTTTACTATTAGCGTGGTAGATATGTTTACCAAAGAAGAAACAAATTATCGTGGTGATAAGGTCAAGCGTAATATTGTATCGGATCACAACTCAGGGGTAAAAGTTAAAATGGGTGATGTTGTTTATGATTACATTCAGCCAGATTATGGTATGACATTGTTAGATCATACGGCAATCACCATCACCGCTCCTATCGGATCATTCGACATCCCTATCAGCAGAGAAGGCTTAGAGGATACTGAGAGGAATAAGAAGACGTTAAGCCGAGCCAAAGCTGCATACATGAAAGTGCTAGAACAGGATGTTAAGCCATTCAGGAATCTCAGCTTTACTCAACTTGTAGATAAATATGTTGAAGATTCTCTATCAGAGTTCAGGACAGCTAAAGGAAGTTTTTACACATATAACATGGAGTATATCTATGGTGATGTTTATGAAATGGCAAAGTCAATATGGGAAGCTACGCCTGATGATCTTGTCGAGGAAACTAAAGACCTAACAAAAGATGCTAATACTGGCAAACCTATTATTGTTTCTATTCCTAACAATAGAGCATTTGATACTTGGAAGTCTAAGTTAGATACTTGGTGCAAGTTAAAAGGCGTAAAGTATTTAGGTATTAAAGAGTCGAAAGGTTATGGGCAAGAGATTACTGATTGCTACCATATCGTTAAAGCGAAATCAACTTTTAAGTTTGCTCCTGTTAAGGGTAACACTAATACAGGCACAGTATATTATCAGGCTCGATCAATAGGATCATACACGGCACTTGCACTTCATAATTACCTACGTAAAGAGTGCAACCTACTAGCAGCAAAGACACTGGAAGAAGCTAAGAAGCAAAATGAGAGACTTGCTAATCATGGTAAAAACGTAGATCACTTAAATAGATTTATTCTTTCAGAAACTAAAGGTGGTCAAACCTACCGATGTTCACCGCATCGTCACGTTGCAGCCAAGGGTCTGATAAAAGACTTAAAAGAAATCGGAATTGACTTTGATGGTAGAGGTAAAATGTGGCATAGAAAAGAAAAGATTAGATTAGATAATCAAAACAAATCTATGATTGGCAACTATGTTGATAAGTATTGTGAGATGGAAATTCTCAAAAAGCGCACAAAGAAAATCATTAAAAAGAATCCTGAAAAAGTTCTGCGCTTAGTCGAGATGTTCCAAAGAATTAAAGACGAGAAAATTGATGATGGCGTTACGCCCCTATCCCTACGTGCAAAGGTTCTTAGAGAATTCCATCAGGATAGGTATTACTACCAAAGCGCAAAGGCTCTTACAAGGTCGCAATTAAAACAGATATTAAACCTGAAATAGATTTGACACAATCCCGCAATTATCCTACAATAACCACGTAACAACAACCAACTAAAATATGCAATACATTATAAATGACAAAAGCATTGTTTTCTTCTTTGAAGGAAAACCACTTAAAATAGCAAAGACAGATCCTTGCTATCATCGTATCATCGCCTGTTTCGATCTCCCCGAAGATCAGCAAGAGGATGCGATTAATAACATTATCCAACAGAAGGTCGGACAATTCACCAAGGATGGATTCACAATCAATCCAGTCGAAGTCACATTTGAGGGTGAGCGTTTACCTACGGCACTAGCCAACAAGGTGCGCTCGATCTCTGCCGAGGGTTTACCTGTTAAGCTGTTCGCTAAGTTCTGGGAGAATCTACAAGCCAACCCATCAGCTAATTCGGTGCGTGAGCTTTATGACTTCCTTGCTTATAAAGAACTGCCTATCACTGAGGACGGATGCTTTATTGCTTACAAGGGAGTTCAGCGTAATGGCTATTCATGTTCTGGCAATCTAAAGACTAAGGTGCTTCAGGGTATCGTTGATAGTGCTGGTAAAATTGAAAACAATATCGGTGATACCATCGAAGTTCTCAGGCGTGATGTCGATGACAACCGAGGCAATGGATGCTCTTATGGTCTGCACGTTGGATCACTTGAGTATGCAGAATCATTCTCTCAGGGTAAACTTCTTATTGTTAAGATCAACCCTGCTGACGTAGTGAGTGTGCCACAAGATTGCTCATGCCAGAAGTGCCGTGTAGCTAAGTATCAAATCCTTGATGCTTACGAGACTGAGATAACAAATGCGGTCACAGATGAAGACGGCAACCCTATCATGTCAGAAGAAGACGAGGAACATGATGAGTTTGTCGGACGTATCGAAATGTATCTGATTAAAAAAGGTCATACTCATGACGTTGTATCTATCAGGTCTATCCAGAACTCATTCTCTCCTGAATACCCTAGCAGAGTGCGAGTGCTTGATGCGCTAAACGAGTTGGGTATCGCTTGGGGCGAGAACCGAGAGGGATACGCTGGTGGATGGTCAGACACTATCATTTAATTTCTAGTTGGAAGTGAGGACAAGCCTCTCTCCTGATATTGGTTTTCAGGGGAGGGGCAAACCAAAGTGCTACCCGAACCAAATAGACCTTATAAAACAAAGGAACTGGTGAAGGAGCAATTCACTCATAAATCAAATATAAACAATGGAAGAAACATATACAGTAGCGTGGGCAGTATGGTGTGCCACCGATGACGAAGGAAATAACCTGAAAGACTATTGGGAGCGGTTCGATAGTTACGAGGAATCTAAACTTCTATACGACGAAGTCCTCAGAGATGATAACGTTTACACCGCATCAATAGGAAAAGAAATTCAATCAACAGAAGCATGAATAAAAAACTAATGACATTCCACATATCAATAGAAGCTGAAACCCCAGTGGTCTTCTTCGATAAAATGGAAGAAATAACAAACTTAGTATTAAATAACAAAATCGAAGATCATCAATTGATGGACGGTAGTTATCAAATAGGGACATCGAACATAGAGATATATGAACAGGATGATATAGAACTAGAACTGGTATAGCTGTAAATAACAAATAGATAAATAACAAATAACGTATTCCTGATCGGATGCGTTATTTTTTTACGTAAGTATGTATCGTAACTCACTTAGTATCAACGAGTTATAGGCCGCGCCTAGGCCCTCGCCGTAACTCATTGAGCATCAATGACTTATAACTGTTAGAAAGCGTTAGATGTAGCCGTTGCACTTAGCCACGTAGAGACCAAAGACTATAGAAATTATTATTATTTCAAACATATTGTTAGAAAGAAGTTAGCCTCGCCCCCGCCGACATACTGGACGGCAGTGAAAAAAATGGGGGCGAGACTTACTGTCATGGGAAAGTTGTTAGATGTTAGGGCATTCACATGGGCAGTGCCCGTTAGCTGTACACACTGCGTATTTTCTCATTAGTTCCATGTCTTGCTTTAACTGTGGATCACCCTCGCACATGGCGCGGTATTGTGAAGCAACGTGTTTCGGATTAATCTTGCCGTCTATCATTTCGTATTCAGTAGCGTATTCAATCTCGCAGTTGTTAGGGTTGAAGTATACCCGCATCACAATTTGCTTGTTGGCGTGTTCGTCAACTGGCACGACATAATCTACGAAGTGTTTTTCTTTTGTCATTTTATTGAATTTATTATGCTGGCGATTATAAGTATTATCATTATCAGAATTGTTAGTTCCATGCCTTTATGTTAGCATGAGATTGGCTCAATGACAAATCCTGTTTTATCTTTTTTCGCAAGCCCCTTTTCAATGAGTCCAACGACAACGCCTTTCTTATCCAGGAAACGCAAGTCACTATCGTCTCCATCTATTACTTCATAGCCATTCCAAGTTTTAGGAAGTGAACCACGGAAGACTGCCGCGATGTTACCGCCTTGTGCTAGAATCATTGTCATCTCTAAGTCAGAGCTTTCTTCACTGCGTGAAAGTGTTAGGGAGTAATTGCTTGGCATATCACCAGCAAGATATTTTTCCATGCGCTTTCTGCTCTTGGTATAGTCGTAAAAGATTTGATCTTTAAACTTATCAAACACGCTCACGCCGTCAAAGTGCTTCATGTTTTCCCATGGCAAGTCGCTTGTTAGATTAAGACGGAAACAAGATTGCATTTCTTTTCTTGCCGCAGACTTAACAGCCTTTGTTATCTCGTCAGCTAATTGCGCCATGAAGTTTTTACGATCTTTAAACACACGAATTGTTTTCTTTATTCTAGCATCTTGCACATTCTTCATCGCTCCACGCCCTGCCGTATTCAAACAAGCCATTGCACAGCCTTTGCTTGCCCACTTGCACACGTTGAAGCCGCTTACTTTACTTGGCGCAAGGTGAATCCCGAATGTTTTCCACCCTTTCTTTTCTCCCTTGGCAGTCTTACTATTTCCAGTGTTGAGTATTTTTTGCATGTCAGTATTTTATCAGTTTGGGTTAATTAAGTCAATGGTTATTTTGTGAGGTTAAAGCCTACCAAGCCAAGCACAACGTCATGAGATACTTTCCCTTTAGATGAACCCTCTAACTCTTGCCAGCTTTGAATCTTACCCTTAGCATCAGCAGGGAAAATGAACGTCTCAGAGCCCCCGTGGTCAAGTGCTAGCTCAACAGAGGAGAGAATAACAAATTTCGTTTGGCGTTTTCTTGGAGTCTCCCCGCTTGTGTCCCTGTATCTAACGGGCGAAGATAGCTTGTAAAGTTTAGCATCCCCTCTGAAGTCAGCGGATACGTCTTTAATTAGCTCGGCAGTGTTTGGCTTTGTCTTTGTCATGGTTACATTATAGCAGAACGGCGAACCATAGCAAGTCTTTTTAAATGTTTTTTAATCTTTTTTTTATTTCAGGAACAGGCGGTTTTCTGAACTAATAGAAATCATATTTCACAAATAGACCCCCCAACTTGTGAAATTTTTCTAACACTTTCTAACAACGTTTTTATTATGCGTAACTCGTTCATTATCAATGAGTTACGAGCCTCGCCTAGGCCCCCGTCATAACTCGTTGATACTCAACGACTTACATCTGTTAGGTTTATGTTAGTAAAAACCCCCGCCCTGTTAGGGCGAGGGCTGTTAGGGTTGCGCTTACGCTGGGAGAACCAGACCTGTCTCGTTATCAACTGTTAGGTTAGGCGAGTGACCTGCGACACGATCAAAGATCGTTTGCATTTGCATCGTTCTGCTAGGCAGTGCGTCCAAAGATCCCTTGAGGTGTTCTGTGCAAGAGTTGTAAAGATTCCACAGAGTATTACCCTTGAACTCAGCATGTCGAGGAGCTTCAAACTCTTTTACGATATCATACCATTTGCGTCTAGGGCAAGCATTGGCATCTACAAGATCGACTAACAAGTCAGCAGCTTGTCCACGGGTGATCTCAGTCTCCTTGTAAGAGGTAATGCGATTTCCCATATCAACAAAGTGGTGCGATGCACGAGCGATTGCCGTAGAGATGACACGAGGGAGATCATCAAGGATGCTAGGCGTATGCTTGCGAGACAATTTGATATCAGAGGAGAAACAAAGATTATCACAAACAATCATCTGGTTACCGACGCATATTGCGGAGGCTAGCGTTTTATTGTGAGCGTTACGCAAACCAAGCACAAGATTTCTTTCGTCGCTTTCGATACCCTTACCAGTGATGGCAAAGCCTCCGAAGTAACGTTGATCGCCCTGAGACAACCCATGCTCTTCTTCTGTGATTGTATAGCCAGCACGGTCTAAAGCCTTGCGGGTATAACTTACGAGGGTAGCATGTGGAATAGGCATATGCGTATCTGTTCCCGCTGGAGTCTTGAGGTTAACAAGTTCTTCGGCGGCGATTGGGTTTTTGGACATTATTAATGACATAGTATTATTTCTTTCTAGTTTAGGTTAAGTGCGTCTTTCGTGACTGCAAAGACATTATATCAGAAGATATCTTCCTCTGCAAGTTATTTCGGCATAAAAGATCATTTTTTCAATGTTCCACGGAATGTTCCACGCAGCTGGAAATCAGAAAACGCGAAATAGAATCTAACAGCTCCAAAACCCAAGCCGCCAAATAGAGTCTAACACTTTCTAACAGCGTTTTTATTATGCGTAAGTCGTTAATGCTCAACGAGTTACGGGCTGCGCCTAGGCCCCCGTCGTAACTCGTTCATTATCAATGAGTTATACGCCTATCTGTCTTTTTATTTCCTCCTCTACCTCGGCCCTGCCGAACTCATGCCATAGAGCGTGGAGTTGCCAATGAGATTTGTCGCAAGAGGCGGATGTTCCACGTTCGAGATACTCTCTAACTTTTTTCTCTATTAGTGTTATTTCCATTTGTCATCTTCACAGATTGCTTCAGCCATTGCCAGGAAACTAATCACAATCAAAGTTGTTAGAGTGGCAAAGACCATTAGCGCTGCTATTGCGTTTAGTATTGTCCAGATCATGTTAGTAGTATTTATCTTTATTAGCTTCTTCTAGTAATTCTTTTATTAAACAAGCGATAAAGATTACCGAGCTAATCACCCAAAAACAAACGAGTGATATACCTGCTATTATTAGTAGTTCTTTCATTTTATCATCTCCTCTAATC